>Ga0116108_1000964_pt1 | contig 15528 bp, 12 predicted proteins | sample June2015DPH_6_15_FD_88970 | JGI IMG/M metagenome (GOLD analysis project Ga0116108, IMG submission 88970) | Peatland microbial communities from SPRUCE experiment site at the Marcell Experimental Forest, Minnesota, USA - June2015DPH_6_150 | ecosystem: Environmental > Terrestrial > Soil > Wetlands... | reverse complement strand
GCTGTTCGTTTTCCTGTTCGGCGGCGCGATCAAGGGCGAGAGCCGGCATACCTACCTGGAGTACGTGCTGCCCGGCATCATGGTGATGACGGTGGTGTTCGCCAGCATGGGCACCGGTATCGGCCTCAACACCGATGTCACCAAGGGCATCTTCGACCGGTTCCGGAGCCTGCCGATCTCCCGCTCGGCCCCGCTGACCGGGACGATCATGGGGGATTTCGTCCGCTACCTCGTTTCGGTCGCCATGGTTTTCGGGTACGGGTCGCTGCTGGGGTTCCGGATCGCCACCAACCCGATGTCCGCGCTCGGCGCCACGGGACTGATGTTCGTCTTCGGCTTCGCCGTCGGCTGGATCTGGGTGCTGCTGGGCCTGTACGTGAAGTCTCCGCAGAGCCTGCAGGGATTCGGGTTCATCGTCATGTTCCCGCTCGCGTTCGGGAGCAACGTGTTCATCCCGACCGCTACCCTGCCCGGCTGGCTGCAGGCCTGGGTCAAGGTCAACCCGGTCACCGCGCTGGCCAGCGCCAGCCGCGGCCTGATGCTGGGCGGACCGGTCGCCACCCCGGCGTGGCACTCCGTCGCCTGGAGCATCGCGATCACCGTCGTCTTCGCGCCGCTCGCCGTCAGGCGCTACCGCCGCGTCGGCTAGGCACTGCACGGCAGGACCGTGGAAACATGCGAAACGGCGCTGCTGGCAGGCGGCAGGCGCCCTTCTGGATGGCATCGGGGTGGGGGTGACGGTGCCGCCGCCTTCAGCAGGCGTAGATGACGATCTCCCAGCCGTGCCCGGCGGTGTAGTCGGCCTGGAACCTGATGCCGCCGATTGTGCCTGCGTAGCGGCCGGCGCGCTGATCGGTGACTGGCTCCCAGATGATCGGCTGGAGGGTTGCAGGCACCCATCCGCCGAAATCGTCGCTGCAGAAGTTCCGCTTGTCGATCGAGTCGAGCCGCAAGGCAAGCTCCGCCGCGGCGCGGGAGTCCGGAGGCGCGATGGTCACCGGCGGGGTCTGCTGCGCAAGGGTGCGCACGGCGGCGAGGTCGGCGTTGAAGCGGGCGGCTGCGGGCGCTCCGTTGTGCAGGCCGCGGAGCACCGCCTTGGCGTCTTGGCTCCCGATCGGCAATGCGCGCCCCGAGGAGGCGTATTCCCGCACCCCGCCGAATGCCCCGGTGCGCGAGGCCAGGTCGCCGTAGACCACCAGCACTTCACGAAGTAGCTCGGCGGGCAGCCCGGCCGGTATCGCGCGGGCGGCTGGCGCGTTGCCGAGGCCACGGATCGCGGCCAGGGTGGCTGGCGTGAACCGCATCGACGTGGCGCCGATGTCACCGTTGACGAGGATGGCGGCATGACGGAGCTGGCCGTCGGAGTGCTCGGCGGCGGCCATGAACGCCGCGAGCTGACTGGCGGCCGACGGCGCCGGCGGTGCCGGCGGTGCCGACAGTGTTGGCGGTGCCGTGGCTGCCCGCGTGCTGCTTGGCGCCGGCCGCGATGATGGGGCAGGCGTTCTGCCTCCTGGCGCGGGAGTGGTCGCGTGGCCGCACGCGGCAAGGCCAAACGTGATTACCGCGATCAGGCCGGCGCCCCGGAGGGCTGGCCGGACGAGGGCACGCACGGAACGCCTCTTCACAGGGGGCGGGAACTGTCGCTGGCCTTTCATCGGATGCGCACCGCTTAGCTGATCTTGGTAATGACCCAGAGCTGCGCCGCGCCGACGGTGACGGGCCGGGCGACGGTGATGGTCACCTGCTTGCCAGTGCTGGGCTCGGTGGCTTTGAAGGTGTCCGGCCCGGTCTGGCTGACCGTGGCGTTGGTCATATGCCCGGCCGCCCAGGCCTGGGCCACCATCAGCGGGCTGCCCCGCCAGGGCTGGTGGCCCTCGATAAAGGCTGCCTGCACTTGCCAGAACTGCGGCCAGCTGGTGATGTCTGTGATTCCCGGGAATTGCGGCAGGCTCACGTGAGCGACGTCGACGCCCACGCGATAGGGCTGGGTAAGCGTGAATACCCTGAAGCCGGCCCGCTGGCTCAGCCCGACCCCGAAGCTCAGGTAGCTTTCGAAGTCGCCGGCGGCCCGTACTTGCAGCAGGGTGGGAAAAATCGGGGTGATAGTACCGGGGCCTGAGTAGGTCTGGTAGCCGCTCGACGGGTGGAACACAATGCGCAGGAACGCCTGCCCCGGAAGAGTCACCAGATCGCCCTTGGGGTCAGCCAGGACTTCGTTCACGTAGCCGATGCTGTAGCCGGGGATTCCCTGGCTGAACGTGAAGACGACCCGGTCGTAGGTGGCGTGCTGGCCAGCCGATATCGCCGTCAGGTACCCGGCGTGCGAGGGTGCCGCCGTGCGCGTGGTTGCTGGCCACGTGGCCACGGGTGACGCCGGGACAGGCGAGGACGGGGCGGGCGTTCGGGCCGACGGTGCGGTGGTCGCAGGCTTCGGTGCTTGGGTGCTTGGAGAGGTAGACGCTCCCGGCGGCGTGGTTGAACCGCATCCGGCAGCCAGGCCGACCACCGCAGCCAGTACCGCGAGGCCGCGCAGCGATCGCATGCTGCTCACTCCCTCACTGCTAATGATCCTCTACTTTTTTCTGTCTAGGGAGGCGACACCACCCGAGTAAAGGGACGAAAGACCTTTCACCGTTCCATTGGCCGGGACCCCTGTAGAGCGGCGCAGTGTCCGGCTGACTGCCCGATGCGGGTCCTGACGTGCTGAAGGTGAACGGGCACGGTTTCGAAATCATGCTGGTTGCCGAATCCCATGATCACCGCAGAAGGTCACTGAAACGGCAGCGAGGAGTCAGCTCTCCTGCCTGATCATCGAGACCAGCGCGGTCGCTGGTGAGACCAGCGCGTCAACCCCCCAGGACTGGTCAAAGAGCTCGTCGTTGGCAGGGTCGTTGACGCGGGCGATGACCCTCGGGACGTTGAAGTGGTTTTTGGCGAGGAGCGAGATGACGAGGTTGTCCTCGTCGGATTGCGTGCAGGCGACGAGGACATCGGCCCGGAGCGCTCCGGCGGCCTCAAGCGTCGATGGGACCAGCGCGTCTCCGCGCACGGCGCGAAGGCCGGCCTTGGCGAGTGCGGATTCGCGGCCGGCTTCGGTGTCGATGACCGTCACCTCATCGCCCGCCCTGTGGAGCGCGTCAGCGACTTGCTCAGCCAGTCCCGTCCCGCCGATCACGATGATCCGCATCAGGACCACTTCCCGCCGAGAAAGCTCCTGAGCCGGCCAAGCGAACCTGCCGCGACGATGAAGGACAGGACGTCACCGCCCTCCAGGGGTGTCGACGGCTCGGGGATTCTGGAGTGCCCCGTCCTGCTCAGCTCCACCACGCCGATCTCCCCCGGAACGTTGAACTCGGCGACCCGCCGCCCGGCCAGGTAGTCAGGGATCCTCGATCGGACGAGCAGTGTCTCACCGTTGCCGAAGGTCTGGTGTGGTTCGAGCGTCCGATGGTGCAGCAGCTGGATCGCCCGGTTGACGGTGGTCTGCACGGATCCGACGGTAGTTATGCCGAACTCGGTGTAGACCGGAGCGCGGGCAGGATCGTGCAGACGCGCAAGGACGTGGGGCACCCGGTAGACGTCACGGGCCACCCGGGCCGCGACGATGTTGGCGCTGTCGTACGGCGTAAGGGCGACGAACGCCTCCGCATGGGCGATTCCTGCCGCCTCGAGCACCCGCGGGCTGATGCCGTTCCCCGGCACAAGGCGGCCGCGGAATCCAGCAGGCAGCCCGCTTCTGACGGCGTCGTCCAGCTCGACGACGGTGACCGTGTCGCCTTCCGCGTCGAGCCTGGTTGCCAGCGCCCGGCCTGTTCTCCCGCAGCCGATGATCACGACGTGCATGGCTCCTCCTTACCAGGCGGCGGACTGCCCGTGGGCAGGCCTGGCCGCGCCCGTGCGCCGCGCCCGGTGTCTGGACCGGAGGATCGCCTTGCGGGTCTCCTCCGCGACGAGCAGCAAGGCTCCCAGCGCCACGAGCACGAGCCAGTCGATCGCAGTCAGCGGCGCCGTATTGAACACTGACTGCAGCACCGGAACATAGCTGATGCACGAGACGAAAAAAATCCCGAAGAGCCCGGCGAACACGAGCGGCTTATTGGAGAAGATGCCGATGCGCAGGATGCTCTGCTCCTCGGTGCGCACGGCGAAGCTGTTGAAGAACTGGCTGACGACGATCCCGGCCTGGGTCATGGTCAGCGCCTCACGGTAGGTGGGGTTGGCTGGGGTGAACGCGCTGAACGGCAGGTGAGCGGTATGGATGCGCCAGAAGAACGCGGCCACGACACCAGCCGACTGGATCGACCCGAGGAAGCAGAACCGCCGGACCACCGCCCAGTTGAACAGGTGCTCGCCCGGCGGTCGTGGCGGGCGGGACATCGTGCCCGGCTCGGTGCGCTCGGTGCCGAGGGCAAGAGCAGGCATGACATCTGAGCCCAGGTCGATCGCGAGAACCTGCAGCGCGCTGAGGGGAACCAGCGGGAACCCGACGAATACCGCCACAAGGATCGGCGCGAGCTCGGCCAGGTTATGGCTGAAAAGGTAGATCAGGAACTTGCGGATGTTCCGGTAGACGGTGCGGCCGAGTTCCACCGCGGCCGCGATCGACGCGAACGAGTCATCGAGCAAGATCATGACGGAGGCGGCTCGGGCGACGTCGGTGCCGCCCTCGCCCATCGACACACCGATGCTGGCACGCTTGAGCGCCGGGGCGTCGTTGACGCCATCGCCGGTCACCGCGACCACTTCCCCGCGGTCTTCCAGCGCAGCGACAATGCGCATCTTGTGCTCTGGCTTCGCCCGGGCGAACAGCAACTGCTCGGTCTCCAGCGTCATGGCGGCGAGTTCGCTGTCACTCATCGCGTCGAGATCGCTGCCGTTGACGATCCGCACGGGGCCGTCACCGATGATGCCGACCCGCCGGGCGATCGACTCCGCCGTAAGGCCGTAGTCACCGGTGATCATGTAGATGCGGATGCCTGCCCGGCGGCATGCGGCCACGGCGTCTACGACTTCGGGCCGGGGCGGGTCCGACATGGCCACCAGGCCCAGAAGCGTGAGCTCGTGCTCGGCTTCGGAACCCGACGGGTGGCCGGTGGCCAGGTCCCGCCTCGCCACGGCGAGCACGCGGAGCCCCCCGGCTGCCATCGCATCGTTGGCGCTCGCCACCTGCTGGCGCAGCGTCTCATCGAGCGCCACATCCTGCCCCAGCCACCGGACGGCCACGCAGCGTTCCAGCATGGCCTGGGGTGATCCCTTGACGCACGCTTCGTACGACCCGTCACCGAGTCGGTGGATCGTGCTCATCAGCTTGCGGTCGGCGTCGAAGGGAAAGGCGGCAACACGCGGCGTGCGGGCCTCCTCGGCAGCCATGTCAACGCCGGCTTTTGCCGCGGCGACCAGGATCGCGCCCTCGGTCGTGTCGCCCAGCACCCGCCAGACCAGGCGGCGCTCAGGGTCAGGCGGCAAGAGCCGGGCATCAGAGCACAGGCCGCCAGCCCGCAGCACGTCGGTAGTGCCGCCCGCTTCCTCAACCTTCCCCTCCGGCGCATAACCCACCCCGGTCACCTGATGCTCCCGGCCGGACTCCCAGACAGCCTGGACCGTCATCTCGGCCTTGGTCAGCGTCCCCGTCTTGTCGGTGCAGATGATGGTCGTCGACCCGAGGGCCTCCACCGCGGTGAGCCGTTTGATCAGAGCGTTGCTGCGGGCCATCCGCCGCACGGCCACGGCCAGCGAAACAGACATCGTGGCCGGCAGTCCCTCGGGCACAAGTGCCACCATGACGCCCAGAGCGAACACGAACGACCCGACGACGGAATGGCTGACCAGAGCGCGAATGGCGAACAGGCCGATCCCCGCCGCGATCGCGACGACGGCAACCCGCCGGGCCATCACCTTCACCTCACGCTGCAGCGGGCTGTCCTCCTGCGGCACCTCGGCCGTCAGGCGGTAGATACGGCCGAACTCGGTAGCCAGCCCGGTCGCGAACACCACGGCCCTGCCGGTGCCGTTGACGACTGACGTGCCCATGAACACGCAGTTGCGCGCGTCGGCCGCCTGCACCTGCGGCACCGCATCGGAGATCCGGGGTGTCGGGCGGCTCTCACCGGTCAGAGCAGCCATCTCCACCTGCAGGTCCTGTGCATCAATCAGGCGGCAATCCGCCGAGATGGCATCCCCCGCATCCAGCACCACCAGGTCGCCCGGAACCAGATCCAGGGCAGCGACCTCCCTCAGTTCGCCGTCACGGATGACGCGCGCGGTGGCCGGCACCATCGCCTGCAGCGCCTCAGCCGTCCGCTCGGCGGCATGCTCCTGCGCGAACCCGATGACCGCATTCAGCAGCACCACCCCGAGAATCCCGATCGCCAGCTCAAGGTCAGCAGCATCCTTGGGAGTGCTGAGGGCATAAGCCAGGAAAGTGATCCCGGCAGCGACCATCAGCACGACAGCGAACATGTTGGCGAACTGCGACCCGAACTCGGCCAGGATCGGCCGGCGGCGCGCCGCCGGCAGCCGGTTGGCGCCCACCTCGGCCCGCCGCGCCGCTGCCTCGTCCGCCGAAAGGCCCCGAGCCGAGCTCTTAAGCTCGGCAAGGACCTGCTGCCGCTCCAGCGACGGCACCACCGCCATCGGATGCTCCCGCACCTGAACCGCAGACGGCACAGCACCCCCGCTCGCAGAGCTCAACCGGCCCGCACGCAAGATACCGGGCATGAACCATCTCAGCACAGAACGAAAAGGCGCCAGCGTGCTCGCGCCGGGCAAAACCAGGCCGGCAAAGCGCTATCGACAGGCCTGCGGCGCAACAGTACGTCCTCGGCGCCAGATCGGTGGCCACGCGTCACCTGGCCAACGCGGCTGCTGTTGATCGCCGTGGCCGTCACTGTGGTGTCATTCGTCGTGCTGGCGGCAGCGTTGCCCGGTCCCGCGGCCTGCGGCCTTGATAGCGAAACGGGCAGCGCAGCGCGGCGCCCGGCTACGGCCGGTCGAAGCGGGCCTGGAAGAACCTGAGGTAGTGCGGCTCGTAGGTCATGACGAGCCCTTTCGCTGACTCGCGCTGAGCGTAGACCGCCTCCACTGCCTCGGCCACGATGTCCATGTGCGCCTGGGTGTAGACCCGGCGAGGGATCGCCAGCCGGGTCAGCTCAAGCTTCGGGCGATTGTGGTCGCCGGTCCTCAGATCGCGGCCTGCCGACACGATCCCTCGTTCCATTCCGCGGATTCCGGAGTCGAGGTAGAGCTCGGCGGCGAGCGTCTGGGCAGGAAACTGATTCTGCTCCAGATGCGGGTAGAACCGGCGCGCGTCCAGGAAGATCGCGTGACCGCCGACCGGCTTCACGAACGGGACACCCGCCGCGCCGAGCAGCTCGCCGAGGTAGCGCACCTGCCCGATCCGGGCCCGGACGTGCTCTTCCTGGACGGACTCGGCGATGCCGATCGCCATCGCTGCCATGTCCCGTCCGGCCAGCCCGCCGTAGGTGTGCAGGCCCTCGAAGACGACAACGAGGTTGCGGGCCTCATCGAACAGCTCCGGGTCATTGAGGGCGAGCCAGCCGCCGATGTTGACCAGCGAGTCCTTCTTGGCCGACATCCAGGCGCCGTCGGTGTAGGAGCAGAACTCCTTGAGGATCTCAGCGATCGTCTTGTCCGCGTAGCCAGGTTCACGCTCCTGGATGAAGAATGCGTTCTCGACCATCCTGGTCGCGTCCAGGAACAGCCGAATCCCGTGCTGGTCGCAGAGGACCCGGAGGGCACGCACGCATCCCATGCTCACTGGCTGCCCGCCCGCCATGTTGACCGTGCCGGCCAGGCTGACGTAGGCGATCTGCCCGGCGCCCTCGCGCGCGATCAGGCTCTCCAGCTTGCCGAGATCCACATCTCCTTTGAACGGATGCTCGCTCAGCGGGTCGTGGGCCTCATCAATGATCACGTCCGCGAACACGCCGCCAGCCCGCTCCTGGTGCACCCGCGTGGTTGTGAAGTACATGTTGGCAGGCACGAACTGGCCGGGGCGGATGGCGACCTGGCTGATGAGGTGCTCGGCGCCCCGTCCCTGATGGGTCGGCACCACATTCCGGTAGCCGTAGAACTCGCGGACCGCTTCCGCAAGCTCGTAGAAGTTCCGCGAGCCGGCGTAGGCCTCGTCGCCGAGCATCAGGGCAGCCCACTGCCGGTCGCTCATCGCGTTCGTGCCCGAGTCGGTGAGCAGGTCGATGTAGACATCCTCGGAGCGGAGCAGGAACGTGTTGTAGCCGGCCTCGGCGGCCGCCTCCGCGCGTTCCTCGGGTGTGGTCATCCGCAGCGGCTCGACCATTTTGATCTTCCAGGGCTCGGCCCAGGACCGGCGGCCGAGCTGCCCCCCGGTGGTCACCGGCAGGTCCGTCGTCATCGACTCCTCCAAACGATCGGTCAGGTGATCCGGGCCCGTTCACCGCATTCGCAGCGGACCGGCCAGCAGCGGCGCAGAACATCCACGACTTGACGAATGCGACAACAGGTTCTTCGTCAAGCAATCTAGGTCATGACGGTACGCGCGATCTTCCGCGCTCTCAGGCCCAGTCGTGGCCTGCCTGCTGTTCCTACGGGCGCGGCGCGTGCGGATAGTCCGGCGAGCGGTGCTGGAAGGACAGGATGCGCGGGTTCTGGATGACGCCGTCCCGGATCTCGATGGCCCGCCGGATGGTCTGGTTCGCGTCCCAGGACCGGGGGCCCGCGAGTACCGGGCGCAGGTGCGGCAGCAGGGCCTCGCTTATCTCCCAGGTGGCGGAGTCCCACAGGTACGACGGGCTGTGGTCCACGCCGTAGTAGCGGACGTTATTGCCGACCGTGAGCATCGGCTCCGCGAAGGAGGTCGGCCGTGCCCAGCTGAAGCCCATGCCCTCGTCGCAGGACACGTCGACGATGAGAGTGCCGGGCGTGAAGGACTTCAGGTCGTCGCCGGAGACGAACATCAGGGGCGCGTCAGTGTCCTGCAGCACGCAGTTCACCACGATGTCGTGCTCGGCGAGGAACGCCGCCAGCGGCACCCGGCCGTTTCCGCACAGCACGTGGCAGCGGGCCGGGTCGCTGGCGTCGTGCTCGAAATGTGCCATGCGCGCCGAGTGGATCGGCGAGGCGACCGCGTTGATGTCACGATGAGTCAGCACGTCAACGTCGGTCACGCCGTGCGCGTTGAGGGCCGTCACCGCGCCGCGGCCGGTAGCACCGAAGCTGATGACGGCCGCCCGCAGCCGGCGGCCGTACTCGCCCGTCGTCCCGATGAGCTCCAGGGCATGCAGGACCGAGGAGTAACCGGCCATCTCGTTGTTCTTATGAAAGACGTGCAGGCTGAACGAACCGTCGGCCGCCCAGTAGTTCATTGCCTCGAAGGCGATCAGCGTGAGCCGCCGGTCGACGCCCAGCTGGGTGATTTCCTCGTCCTGGACACAATGCGGCCAGCCCCACAGGACCTGTCCCTCGCGCATCTCCCCGAGGTCCTGCGGCAGCGGCTTGGGGAGCACGATGACATCGCATTCCGCGAAGAGCTGATCACGGGTGCGAAGCCCTGCGACGTAGGGAGCGAGCTGTTCGTCAGGCACGCCGAAAGACTCACCGTAACCGCGCTCAAGGTAGACGCGTTCCCGCAGGTCCGCGGCGATCCGCTCGACGTGCAGCGGATGGATCGGAAGCCTGCGCTCATGCTCCTTCCGCGACCGCGCCATGACTGCGAGGCTGAGCTGATCCACGCGCGCTCCCTTGCTCGGATCCTTGTGTAGCACACCGGCCCGCGGCGCGGCACGCCCGCCAGCCACGCCGCAAGGCTGCCGCAGACCGCCCTGGCTCCATACTGCGGCGGGTCCTGCTGCTGAGTACCCTGGGCGCGGCGCCCCTTCGCGCTCCTGGTACCCCTCACCTGGGGCAGGCCCGCGGCTGGCGTTCTACGTGATCGGGATACTGGCGGGCGGTCACGAGCAGCACCGTGGGCGGTGGCCGGGGAGGGCAGAGGTCCCCATGCCGAACGAGAGCACACGGACCGTATGGGTGGCCCTGGTAGCTGGCCTTGGGGTGGCGCTCGCCAAAGCCGGCGCGGCGGTCTTCACTGGTTCATCCGCGATGGCCGCCGAGGCCTCGCATTCGCTCGCCGATACCGCCAACGACCTGTTCCTCCTCGTCGCTCAGCTCCGCAGCACCCACGGTCGCGACGATCGGCATCCCCTGGGGTACGGGCGAGAGGCATACTTCTGGGCGCTGATCGCGGCCCTCGGCGTGTTCGTCGCCGGTGCGGCGTTCTCCTTGCGTGAGGGCATCGATGAGCTGATCCATCCCAGCGTTACCTCATCGTTCGCCGTGGCCTATGTCGTGCTTGCGATCTCCACCGTCTTTGATCTGGTGTCATTTCGCCGATCTGCGGGCCAGATGATTGTCCGGGGGCGCCACTTCAATCGAGACCTCCTGGAGGAGTCCAGGAGGACGTCCGACCCCAGCCTGCGGGCTGTGTTCCTCGAAGACGCGGTGTCAGTCTCGGGTGACGTGGTCGCGTTGGCCGGCTTGGCCCTTAATCAGATCACCGGGTCGTCAGTACCCCAGGGGGTGGCCGCGGTGCTCATCGGGCTGGTGCTCATCCGTGTCAGTCTCCGGCTCGTCCAACGCAGCCACGACTTCCTGGTCGGCGCCTGGCTGCTGACCCCCGCGGCTCCCCAGGGGCGCGATGACGACGGCTTCACCCAGCCACTCCGGCCGGCTGACGAGCAGGGAATACGAGCCTTTCTCCTTGCCTACCCCGGAGTGACCGCCATTCGCGAGCTCCTCGTCACGTTCGTCGGCCCGGGCCAGGTATGGATTATCGCCCGCCTTGACATCGCCGATGACCTCCGCGGGGATCAGGTCAAATCGCTCGTACGCGGCATCGAGTCGGGTCTCAAGCATGAATCGGAAAACGTCTATCGCGTCGACGTCGCGCCCATCGGCGGAGCGCAGGCCTCACCGTAGCCGACAGCCGTGCCTACTTCCGCGCCGCTCACGTAGTCAGGCCGCGCCACCGCCGCCTGCTACGTGAGCGGCGCGACGCCCGGTTACAGGGTTCTCGTCGACGTCACGGTTGTCCGCGGGCATCAGGCAAACAGCTGCTCTACATCGTTCACGCCCAAGAGTTGAGGAGTGATCACGAGCGGCGCACGGCGGGATGCAAAGACCCTCGTGATAAGGAGCGGCACCAGGCGTTCGCCGGCGGGCGGAGTGGCCACTGACCATTCCCCATGTCCTGGGAGAGAGAGCGCCCGGGGGCGGACACCCGGAACATCTGTTCGGGCGCGTCGCCCGAGCCGAGGAGTGGCAGGCTGAGAAAACGCCGAACGGCGGATCACCAGCGGCGGCAACCCCGCAGCGAGTCACATCGCGCTATGGCCTGACCGTGCGCCGCTAGCCGGCCAGGCCTGGGCCTGGCCGGCTAGCGGCTGGTTCGTGCGGGAGCGGGCTCGAGATCCGGACCGGGAGTCCGGCCCGGCGCCGGGCGCCAGTTGCCCCGGGTCAGAAACGGGCCGGGGTGTTCCGCAAGCTGGCCACCTGGGTCTGGGCGTAGTTGCACTCGGCGACGATAGCGGCGACGCGCCGGCCGAAGCGAGCCAGTGGCCCCCGTACGCCCTGCCTCACGTTGTGATTCATCGTTCCTCCTCAGTTTCCGGCCACCTCTTCGCCGGTCACTATTGAGTCTCGCCGTAAGGCCCTCCCTGGCGCGTCGGAGGAAATCCCTATTTTGCTTGCTGAGATAGGTCTTAGCCGGGCCTGCAGCCGCCTCACCCAGACTTTAGTGAGCCTGACGCGATCTGCGCCGCCGGTGATGAGGCGGACCTGGCCGCTGTCGGGCTCATTGCCGAACGGCCGCGAGCTACGCGTCCGGGCGTTCGTCAGTGACGAGAAGCAGGTGTAGTCCCGCGCGTTGGCCGGGCCGGACGGCGGCGCCGCAGGCCAGCTTTCCGGCCTGCCGGGGCACCGTCTTCCACCCCTTGGGCCCAGCCTCGCCGCCTATGAGCAGTACCGCCAGCTGTTTGGCACAGACCCGGACTTCATCGAGGCAGACAAGATCAGGGACGACAGCGGGTGCGTGCTGCGCTACGAGCGGACCTTTATGCGCCCGGTCCTTCCCGCGCATCCGGTCTAGCAGTCAGCCTGACTAATACCGAGGCGCTTCTCGATTCCTGACCGGATCGGGAGCCCAGCCGAAGCGCTTCACGTGGCGGCTGCGTTACTTCTGATGGTGCTACCGCCCTACCCCGAGAGGCGGCTCACTGAACCTGACCGCCCTGCCGGTGGCCTGAACTGCGTCATCGCGGCCCGCTGAAGTCGGTCTGCACAGCATGGCCGCAGGGGCGTCGCCGTCATAGCGGCATCAGCCCGTGCATGGGGAAGACTGCCTCGCGGGTGGCCATGATCGCCTGGTCGACCGGATCGGCCGGGTCGTAGCCGGACTCGAACGGCACGAACTCGGCCGGTGCCCCCTCTGTCATCTGCTCGGGTGCGGTAAGGCCGGTTCGCCGCGCAACGTACTCACGCCACGGGGCGGGCGTGGGCGTCCCCGGGTCGATCGGCTGGCCTGCGGCCTCGGCGAGCAGGTGCGTCCAGGTCCGTGGTACGACCTGGACAAGCTCATACCCGCCGCCGCCGGTGAGCAGCCAGCGTCCGCCGGCCAGGTCGTGGGCGAGCGCGTGGATCGCGGCATGGGCGGCGCGCTGCGCGTCGATGCTCAGCTCCAGGTGGGCCAGCGGATCCAGCCGGTGGGTGTCGCAGCCGTGCTGGCTGACCAGGATCTGCGGCCGGAACTGCCGCAGCAGCGGCGGCACGATCGCGTGGAAGGCGCGAAGCCAGCTGGCATCCCCGGTCCCCGCAGGTAGCGCGACATTGACGGCCGACCCCTTGGCGCCGGGCCCGCCGGTCTCGTCAGGCAGGCCGGTGAAGGGGAACAGGGTCTCCGGGTGCTGGTGCAGGCTTATCGTCAGCACCCGCGGATCGGCGTAGAACGCTGCCTGGACTCCGTCGCCGTGATGCGCGTCGATGTCCACGTAGCCGACGCGCTCGGCGCCCTGCCTCAGCAGCCAGGCGATCGCAATCGCCGGGTCGTTGTAGACCCCGAACCCGCTGGCATGCGCGGCCATGGCATGATGCATGCCGCCCGCGATGCTGGCCCCATGCTCAGCCGAGCCTGACCACACGGCGCGGGCCGCTGCCAGGGTCGACCCGGTCACCAGCGCCGATGCCTCGTGCATGCCGGGGAAGACCGGGTTGTCCTCGGTGCCCAGCCCGAACATCCGCGCGACCCGCAGTTGGTTCCCGTACAGGCCCTCGCTGGCATCGGGCTGCTCAGCCCAGCGGCTGATCGCCTCCACTGCCGTGACGTACGGCGCGTTATGCACCAGTTCCAAGTCCGCGTCGGCGGCCGGGGCCGGGGCGGCCACGGTCACCCCAGGCTGGCTCCACAGCCCGAACTCGTGCGCGAGCCGCATCGTCAGCTCCACCCGCACCGGTGCCATCGGATGGCCTGGCCCGAAGTGATAATCAGTCAGCCGTTCGTCCCAGGCCACATGCAGGGTGCAGGTCATCTGCCACGACCTCTCTGCCGCCACAGGCCGCCGTGCCGAACGCACCAGATGACGGGCTACTGCCCACGCTGCTAGAAGTCCCGGCCCAGGTCCAGCCCTCCGCAGCGCCCGGCGCAGCGGGACGCACTGGCTGTCGTGCGGCCAGATTCAGGCCAGCTCGCCCGGAAGGTCCGCCGCGATTCCCTCGACGCGAATCACTGGGATCTTGGTCCCTGGCAGCGTGATCACCATCCCTGATCCGATCAGGAGATGTACGTCGCTGTCGAGCCCTAGTCCTGTCCGTCTCCCCCAAGCAGATGCCAGATCCAACAGGAGCGGGTATCGCGATCGGTGATATCCCACTGGCATGGCTTGAGCGATCGACTCCAGGCGCAACGCCAGAATGACCTGATCTGCGTGCAACCGTTGGCCACCGGCGCCGAAGGCAACGCAGCACACAGCGGCGGCTCGGAGCATCCGGGCCGCGCTCTGGGCGCTTCGCCGTGCTCGCGAGCGCCGTTGACCGGCATGACAGGGCGATGCGCCATCCAGGAGCGTAGAGTCCGAGTGATCTTTAGCGGACGTCCGCGCGGCCATTTTATCCTAAAGGAGGACTTAATGAAATATATGATTGAATATGAGATTCGCACAGCTGGCCTCAGCCACGATCAGAACCTCGCCAACCAGGCGGCGTTGCTCAATGCGTTTGGCAAGTGGAAGCCAGAAGAAGGCCTCACGGTCCACGCGTTCGTAGCCAACTTGAACAACGGCGGCTACGTACTCGTCGAGGCCGCCGATCCCGGCCCGGTGGCCTCGTTCGTCTCGAAGTTCTTCTACTGGAACGATGTCGAGGTCGTTCCCGTGGTTGACGTCGCGGAGGCGGTCGCGACCGGCACGGAGTCACTTGCGTGGGCCCGCGCCGCATCGAGCGGCTGAGACACTCGCTACGTCCGGCGAGGCGTGAATCGCCCGGCGAGTCCGGAAACTCGCCGACTCGGTGCGGACTGGACCAAAGGCAGGAGCAGGGCGAGCTGCTGTAGTCCGTCGGGGACGGGACGACTTAGAGACACAGGGCGCGGCAGAGCGATTGATATGCGTGCGCTGCCAGCGAAGGGCTGCGGTCGGCGGCCCGCGCAGAACGGGCTCGGAGCGCGCGAGACAAAGTGGTCTAGCCTGTCCCACTGACGATCCGTCGATGCCTGCCAGACCGAGCAGGTTGCATGGATTATTCATAACCGCAGTACACCGAGAATGCGCGCATCTGCCGCATAGGGAGTGCGTGGCTGTTATTTCCCTGCTGCTGTAGTGGCCCCCGCCGGCTGGTCTGCGGCAGGATAGGCGGGTGGGTTACGTGCTGGCGCAGGTCAATGTTGCCCGGCTGCGCGCGCCGCTGGCCAGCCCGGCGCTGGCTGACTTCGCGGCCGCGCTCGATCCGGTCAACGCGGCCGCGGATGCCGCGCCCGGCTTCGTGTGGCGGCTGCAGACCGAGGACGGCAACGCCACCGCCGTGCGGGCCTTCGAATGGGACGCGCCCGGCAGTGCCGGTGTCATCGTGAACATGTCGGTGTGGGAGTCGGCCGAGGCGCTGGCCGCGTTCGTCTACTCCGACATCCACCGCCAGGTCCTGCGTCGCCGCCGCGAGTGGTTCGAGCAGATGACCGAGGCCTACACGGCCTTGTGGTGGATCCCGCTTGGCACGATCCCGGGCACTATCGAAGCCGAGCAGCGGGTCCGGCACCTGCGCGCTCACGGGCCCGCGCCCGACGCGTTCACGCTCCGCACGCATTTCCCGCCGCCCGGTGATACTGAACGCCGATCCCGGACAGGACGCGAAGAATGGATGTGCCCAGCCTGACGCCAGGGCACCGCGCTCTCATCGCTCCGATGCGGTACGAGGGGATCGGCGAGCGCCGGCCATGGCAGGCGCGGATACGACCGGTGAGCGCTAGGCGCGTGCTCGCGAACGCCGATTGCG
>Ga0116108_1000963_pt1 | contig 15533 bp, 7 predicted proteins | sample June2015DPH_6_15_FD_88970 | JGI IMG/M metagenome (GOLD analysis project Ga0116108, IMG submission 88970) | Peatland microbial communities from SPRUCE experiment site at the Marcell Experimental Forest, Minnesota, USA - June2015DPH_6_150 | ecosystem: Environmental > Terrestrial > Soil > Wetlands >... | reverse complement strand
GCCAATTTTTTGGACGAAACGAGCGCGCAGTACTTTGCCAATCCATTGACCGTTTTCATGGGCAATCAACAAAATGGCGATGCGAACCTCGGCCAAGCGTCCACCTATTCGGAATTTAAGATCAATGGAGTTACCGCCTCTCCTTCACTTGACGACGTTTGGAGCAGTCAGACGACAATGGACACAACCAATTGGGGCAGTGTGAGCTATGCGGCGAGCGACACTTTGCTCGTTCATCCGACCGACAAATATTGGGTGAGTTGGACCTTGCCCGATGCGGGATTTGACGTGGAAATTAGCACCGATCTATCCAATACCAATGGATGGATGTCTGCCGGGTTGTCCCAAATTGTAACTACGACGGCGAGGAAGGAAGTGCTCTTGCCAGGGTTATCAACCAACTACCCGGCGGCCGGCGGGTACGCGTTCATCAGCCTCATCAAGCGGACCGCCACGCAACTACAAGTCTTGCTGCCGGGCGAGACCAACGCGCCGAACACCCTCACCGGCAAGATAGGAACACCCACTCCAGTGAACAGCCTCGATACGGCGACCGTGACGGTCAATGCGGTTGATTCCACTTGGCACATCATCAACGTTTCGGGCGACAACATCCATTTCACCGCCTCGGACAGCAGCGTCGTAACGCCGAATGACGCAGCGCTGGCAAACGGGACCGCGCAAGGAACCGCACTGTTTATCAGTGCGGGAAGCTTCACCTTCACGGCCCACGATACGACGAACCCCAATATCGTGTCCGGCACCAGTTCGTCCATCACGGTTAATTAAAGACGGCGGTCGTTTGCAGAGATAAAAGACAAGCGGGTGCCAGTTTGGTGGCACCCGGTGGGTTGTATATGACAGGTGGAATTTTCATCTGGTTGCATTACGTTTAAATCGGAATAATCTTAAATGTTAGCATGGAAACACAGGCAGAACTTCAAAAGGCTGGCTCGCGAAACTGCGGCTTCACCTTGATCGAGTTGCTGGTGGTGATAGCCATCATCGCCATTCTGGCGGCCTTGCTCCTGCCAGCGTTGGCCCGAGCCAAACAGAGAGCACAGGCCGCTGTATGCATGAGCAACAGCCGGCAGATAACGCTCGCTTGGCGCTTGTATGGCGACGATAATAATGATCTTCTGCCGCCCAACGATTATCCTTACACCACCACTTATTTCGGGGCCGCCAACCAACTCCAGATGAAGAACTGGGTTGTGGGCACCATGGAGCAACCCATTGATGCGATTGTGGCCAGCGAGTTGACCGATCCCAACAGTCTGATTTCCCCGTATCTTCCCAGCGTGGCCGTCTGGCATTGTCCCGCCGACAATTATATAGACCCGAACACCCATGACGTGCATGTGCGGAGCTATTCGATGAATTCGGCCATTGGCACAATATGGTATACCTATTATCAATATCACGCGCCTCCGCTTGGGTCGCCGGTCCAAGGCGGATGGCTGCCGGGGAAAACCTATAATGCCAATCAGACGGCGTGGCGGACTTATGGCAAAATGTCGTCGTTCTTGTGGCCGTCTCCGTCCGATACTTGGGTCATATTGGACGAGAATCCGTATTCCATCAACGATGCGTCCTTTGCGGTATCGGCGGTTGCGACCACCGGCAACACCTATCTGATTGACTATCCTTCCGGCTTGCATGGGGGGGCGGGCGGCATGGCCTTTGTCGACGGCCATTCGATCATTCACAGATGGCAGGATACCCGCACCTACACTCCGCAAGGATTCGTTCAACCCGGCTTGGGGGGCGGCGGCTCAAGTGGGAACCATCAGTCACCGGACAATGAGGATTGCTTCTTTTTGGCGCCCATTACTTCTGCGCCACGATAACCAGACTTGCGGCAAATTATTTCCGAAGCGGATTCCATAAGGCCGTTGCCGGATTTTAACTGCCATGGGATCCAGCCTTATTCCAATTATTTCGAAATAATGAGCGTTCACATTAAATATAGGACTGTGCATTTTTTTTGGAATTTTCGGACCAAATTGTTACAATTGCTTCATGTGGCAGATTCCCTTTGGCGGGTCGTGGCTGAGACGGTTGTCTGTGGGTTGTGGCTTGATGTTGGTGGGTCAGTCGGTTGCGCTTGCGGCCGGAGGCCTTCCGTCTGAACGGCTCTTGCCGGTTATAACCAACGTGTTGCAATTTCAGCAATTGGTCAGTCAGACCCAACAGACCAACTGGCCCGTTCGATTGGAGGGAATGGTTTGTTGGTCTGACTTGGCGCAGGGAATGATTGTTTTGCAGGATGATTCCGGGATGGCGCTCATTGAAATGCCTCCCCAAAGCCGACCAATCCAACCAGGCGAAAAAATCGCGTTGGAAGGAAATTATTCCGGGAGTCAAGGCGGCGCCAGTTTGACAATTGGCAGCTTGACGCTGGTTGATGATTGCACTCACGGAATGAGCGAGCAATCCGAGGCGCTTTTTTTGAAATCGGGAAAGTATCAAATTTCCGTCTCTTGGTTTGACGGAAACCATCTGGACGGACTGGATGTTTTCTATGACGGCCCGAATCTGCCCCGGCAGAGCATTCCCGATTCGGAATTGTTTCACAAGGTGGTGAGTCCCGCAAGCGGCGCCACCAACTGGGTTCAAGGATTGAATTATTGGGCTTATGAAGGCCAATGGTCCCAATTGCCTGATTTTCAACAGTTGACCGCCATTAAAACGGGAATCGCGGCCAATTTTGACATCGGGGTCAGAACCCGCGATCAGGCCGTAGGGCTGGAATTTAAGGGCGATTTGGAAATTCGACAGGATGGAATTTACAGGTTCTTCCTTGTGCCGCATGGCCGCCGCCAGTTGTTCGTTGAGCGGCCTCGCCTGAAGGTGATCGGCGTCGCTGGCGCGCCAACGCCACGTCAGATCGTTCCCGGCCAAATTTTGTCCGAGCAGGAACAATCACAATGGGCGAAAACGGAAGGGGAGGTAACTTTTGTCAGTAAGGAACAATCCAAAGGACTGAAAGTGGAGTTAAGCTCCGAAACCGGAAACATGCAAGTGGAAATTGCCGACGGTTCCGACGGTTCTTCCGTTCTGCTGCCCGGCAGCCGGGTTCGGATAACCGGGATTTGCTGGAGCACCTACACGCTGGAGGGGCGAAGGATATTCGGAACCATGTGGACACCGAACTTGGAATTGGTTGAGTTGCTGGAAGTGGCGCCGGAGTTTTGGATTTCCCACCCGGTTCTTGCCGTCAGGGATTTGCTGTCCACGAATTTCCCAGGCGTGGGGGGGCCGATAGTTCATGTAACCGGACAGGTATGCTCCCAGGGGCCGAGCCGATCAATGGTCATTCAGGATGACACGGGGGAAATTGTGCTTCAAATCACCCAACCGATGCCCAAGACCATCGGCGATTATGTCGAAGCGTTGGGGAGATGGAGTAGATCGGGGACAAATGTCATTTTGCGGAACGGTTTCTATCGGGAGGTCGAGCGTGCGCAGAAAGCGACCGAACCCCTTCCAGTTCTGACCACGGCGGAGCAGGTCAAACGATTGAAACGGGCAGAGGCGCTGCGTGGATATCCGGTCCACATTCGGGGAGTAGTTACTTGGAGCGGAGGAAGCGGCGTCGTTCTTCAGGATTTCACCATGGGCGTCTTTGTTGACGTGGCCAATCGGGAAGATTCCGGCGCGCAACACGTCGGCGAGTATTGGGAGATTGAAGGAGTGACCACTGCGCAATTTTCGCCGATGGTTCTGGCCCAACGGGTCGTTCACTTGGGATTGGGAGCTTTGCCCTATTCGGTCCACCCCACGTGGGATCAGTTGATGAATGGAACCTTGGATACACAATCTGTGGAGATCCAAGGGGTGGTTACGGCGGTCGAAAGGACCAGTGTCATGTTGTTAACCCACAACGGAAAAATTCAAATTGACTTGCCGGAAATGCAGTCTGAAGCATTGAAGCGCTACCAGAACGCGCTTATTCGCATACGGGGGTGTTTGTGGGCCGTGAAAGATGAAACCACCCATGCGCTCAAGCCCGGTGAAGTTCAAATCCACAACGCTTCCCTCAGCGTGGATCAGGCGGCGCCGGCCGATCCCTTCGCTGCTCCGCTGAAGCGCGCCTCGGAACTTCTGTTGTTCGACGCCAAAGCCAGTGCCTTCGAACCGGTAAAAGTCGAGGGCCAAATTATCCACGAGCGTGACGAAGAATACTACCTGATGGATGGAACCAGCGGACTCCAATTTATCACCCGAACGACTGTCCCGTTGCGGGTTGGAGATCAGGTGGAAGTCGCGGGCTTTCTGGTATTAGGCGGTCCAGTTCCCGTTTTGCGCGAAGCCATGGTGCGCCGGACGGGACACGCTCATTTGCCCGCAGCCAGGCAGTTGATGGAGAATGCGCTCTTAAATGAAAATTATGACTCGACGTTGGTAAAGGTGAAGGTGCGGTTGGCGAGTTTGAGCAATGAAAAAAGAGACGAGGTTTTGGGATTGCAAATCGGGTCGCACGTGATCGTGGCGCGGCTCGACCGAAAGCTGGGGGTCATGCAGCCGGTGCCCATTGGCAGCCAACTGGAGATGACAGGAGTCTATGTGGGACGAGGAGGAGACCGGGCCGTGGGGCGGGCCATTGATTCATTTGAATTGTTGCTCAATTCTCCCGCCGACATCCAAGTCCTGGCGCGGCCTTCCTGGTGGACGCTCGAGCGCATATTAACCATGGTGGCCATTCTGGTGGGCATTCTGGCCGTGGCGCTGGTGTGGATCAGCCTGCTGCACCGGCAGGTGGAACAGCAAACGGCGCAACTCAAGGAAGAGGTTCTGGCGCGCGAACGGATTGAATATCAGCACGCCGTCGAAGAAGAGCGGTCGCGAATCGCGCGCGATTTGCACGACGACCTTGGCTCCAGTCTGACGGAAATCAGCCTGCTGGCCGACGCCGGCGCGGGTTGGCCGCAGGCGTTCGAAAAAGCCAGCAAGCGTTTCCAAGCCATCGGCAACAAGGCCCGGGCCGTGGTCAATGCCCTGGATGTCATCGTCTGGCTCACAAATCCAAGCAAGGACGTTCTTCCATTCCTGATCAGCTATCTCGGCAGTTATGCCGAGGAATACCTGTCTCCGTCCGGCATTGCCTGCCGATTGAAGATTCCGGCAGACGTTCCTCCTTTGCAACTGACGGCTCAAGTTCGGCACAACCTCTTTTTGGCGGTGAAAGAAGCATTGCATAACGTGGTTCGTCATGCGCGCGCCAGCGAGGTGATGATTGAGATGACGATAACCGGGCGGCAACTCAAAATTACCATCGCGGACAACGGACAAGGTTTCAATCCCGCGAAGCCAGCCAATGGCAATGGGCTGTCGAATTTCAACGGCCGATTGGCCAGCATCGGCGGGCAATGTCAAATTACCTCCCGCCCCAACGCCGGAACTGTAATTGCGTTCATCCTCCCTTTGCCTTCAAACTAGGAACCCAATGATCACCGTAGCCATCGTCGAAGACAACGAAACCGTGCGCAATACGTTGCGCGAGTTGATTGATGCCACGCCCAAGCTTCGTTGCGGCGGGGCTTACGCCACCGCCAAGGAGGCCATGGCTGAGATTCCCCGGCTGCGGCCGGAGGTCGTGCTCATGGATATTCACCTGCCCGGCGAATCCGGCATTGCCTGCACCGCCCGATTGAAGGCGCAATTGCCTGAACTACAGGTCATTATTTTGACGGTCTATAAAGATATTGAGTTGATCTTCCAAGCCTTGAAAGCCGGCGCGAGCGGCTACTTGTTAAAACGAGCGCCCACCGAGGAGCTTTTGCGCGCCATTATTGATGTACAATCCGGCGGCGCCCCCATGACGAGCGAAATCGCGCGGCTGGTCGTCCAGTCCTTTCAATCCTCCTCGGTCAGCGGCATTCAAGAACAAGGTTTGTCCCCGCGCGAACTCGAAATTCTGGCGTTGCTGTCCGAGGGGATTACCAACAAGGAGATAGCCATCCATTTGGGCATCAGTTCTGAAACGGTACGCACTCATTTAGGTCACATTTACGAAAAACTGCACGTTCGGGGGCGAACCGAAGCCGTCACCAAATATCTGAAGGCCGGGGGCCATGGTTGATTCCGTGAATTCCAGTTGCTAAACTAAACCGCCGCGTTTGCGTGGCACAAATACGTCATTTGGGGGATGTTGTGATGGCCGGATTTGGGTCACAATTGGTTTGTGATTCGATTTTTCGGTAGTTCAGTCGTTCGTTTGCCAACCCGAACGGCAGTGATAGTTGAAAAACCTTCGCGGGCGTTGAAAAGTCACTCAATTCTCGTTGCCCTATTTGCTTTTGTTCTGGCTGGCAATCCGTGCAAGCTCTGGGCAGAGATGCCGGGAGAATTTCGTCCCAAGTCAATTGACAATCCGCTTGAGGAAGTTGGCGCCACGGGTGTGAAAGTGCAGCCACCGGGCACTTTGCCCCAATCTCGCGCACCCTTTGTTGTGGCCCCCCCCAAACCAAAGGCGGCTGATCCGGGCGAACCCGCGCTGCGTGGCAACGAACTGGTTTTCAACGCGGGCTGGAAAATGATCGAGTCTCCGCGCCTCAAGGCGACCGACGGGGCGGTCCTTTCCAAGCCCGGCGTAGACACGCGCGATTGGTATGACGCCACAGTGCCGGGCACGGTATTGACCACGCTAATGAATCTGGGCGTGTATCCCGACCCTTATTACGCCCTCAACAACCTCGCCATCCCGGAAAGCCTCAATAAACAGGATTATTGGTATCGCACGGAATTCACTGTGCCGAAAACGTTCGCGGGTCGTGAACTCTGGCTGGATTTCAAGGGGATTAACTACTACGCCGAAATTTGGTTGAACGGCAAGTATCTCGGCCATATCACCGGCGCCTTTATTCGCGGCCGGTTCAATGTCACGCGCTTCGCCAAGCCCGACGCGACCAACGTGCTGGCGGTCAGGGTCGCGCCGCCGCCCGATCCCGGCGTTCCAAGCGAAAAATCAGTCAAGTTTGGTCCGGGCGACAACGGCGGCAAGTTGTGCCTTGACGGGCCGACGTTCATTTGCACGGAGGGATGGGATTGGATTCCCGCGATCCGCGACCGGGACACCGGTCTTTGGCAGGACGTTATTTTGCGAGCGACCGGCCCGGTGACCATCAGCGATCCACAGGTGGTCACCGAACTGCCGTTGCCGGACACTTCCCGCGCCGACGTCACCATTCAGGCGGAACTGCGCAACGTTTCCGGCTCCGTCCAACGGGGCATGCTGAAGGGCGCGTTTGAGGGCGTGCGGTTTGAGCAGCCAGTGACGTTGCAGGCTGGCGAGACAAAAACGGTCGGTTTTGCGCCAAAAGATTTTCCACAACTCACCGTGGAGCACCCGCGCCTTTGGTGGCCCAACGGATATGGCAAACCCGAACTTTATCAGCTGCAACTCAAGTTCGTGACCAGCGACAAAAAGGAATCAGACCAGACGGCGCTCCGGTTTGGCATTCGTGAAATCAGTTATGAACTGGCGGTGAAAATGCCGGATGGGAAAAATCAACGGGTCGAATTCACGCCGACCCTCGCGCATGGTGACGGCGGACCGGTGATTGACAACCGGCGCGAGTCCATCGGCCGGCCCCGCGACGGAAACGAGAGGTCGGAGAAAGTCTCGGTCTGGCCCGGCGCCGAACATTCGCCGGCGCTCAAGCCGGCGGCTGACGAAGGCATGGGGCCTTATCTCGCTGTAAAAGTCAACGGCCAGAAAATTTTCTGCAACGGCGGCAATTGGGGCATGGACGACGCCATGAAACGCATTTCGCGCGGCCGGTTGGAGCCGTTCATCCGGCTCGAACGCGCCGCCAACCTCGACATGATCCGCAATTGGGCCGGGCAGAGCACGTCTGAAACCTTTTACGATCTCTGCGATGAATACGGGATTCTCGTCTGGAATGATTTTTGGATAAGCACCGAAGGCTGGAACTACAGCCCGGCGGACGACGACCTTTTTCTTCGCAACGTGGCCGACATATTGAAACGTTTCCGCAACCATCCGTGCATCGCCGTTTGGTGCGGGCGCAATGAAGGCATGCCGCCGGAGCCGTTGAATGAAGGCATTGACCGGCTTGTCCGCGAACTTGACGGCACGCGCTATTATCAGCCCGACTCGCATTCGGTGAACCTGCGCACCAGCGGGCCGTGGGCAAACCTGCCGCTGGAAAAATATTTCGTTGAACTCAACCATGGATTCAGCATCGAGATGGGTGCCAGTTCGATTCCATCGGCTGAAGTCCTGCGCACGATGATGGCGCCGGCAGACCTGTGGCCGCCGGCCGATGCTTGGGCCTATCATGATTTCCACAGCAAGGGCGGCGGGAATCGCGATGCCGTTCTCGACATGATTTCGCGGCGCTATGGTGAAGCGAAAAATCTCGACGACCTTTGTCGCAAGGCGCAGATGGTGAACTACGAAACGTATCGCGCCATTTACGAAGGTTTTAACAGCCGGCTCTGGAACGATTGCAGCGGCGTGCTGATATGGATGAGTCACCCGTCGTGGCCGAGCGTGGTCTGGCAGTTATACTCGTGGGATTATGAACCGAACGCTTCGTATTTTGGCGCCCAAAAGGGCGGCGAACCGGTGCATATTCAAATGGATTTGCCCGATTGCAAAATCGCCGTGATCAATCATCGGTTTGAGCCGCTCGTCGGCGTCACGGTTAACGCCGCAATTTATGATTTGTCCGGCCGCGAGGTGCAAAATTGCAAAACCAATATCACCGCGGCGGCAAACGCCTGCACGGGTATTTTCACGCTTGGCTGGACCGGGAACGGGCCGCATTTCGTCAAATTGGAATTGCGCGACCCAGAAGGGCGTCTCTTGTCGGAAAATTTCTATTGGCACGCCCGTAACGAAAAGCAGTTGCAGGAATTGAATACGCTCCCAAAGGTAACACTCAAAGGCAGGTTTCACAGCCAGACCGGCGCAAACGAAACGGTGGTTGAAGGCGAAGTGACAAATCCAAGTGATACCCCGGCGCTGGCGGTGAAACTCACCGTGCGCAACGCGGACACGGGCGAACGCATTTTGCCCGCGTATTACGATGACAACTACTTTTCGCTTCTGCCCGGGGAGTCGCGTGAATTCCGCATCGAGTGCAGCCCGACGAAAGCCAAAGTCCAAGTCAGCCTGGTTGGCTGGAATATTGAACATTCCAGTTTGCCCTGACCAACTCTAAACTGACTGTGACCGACGCAAGGCCGTTTTGAACCAGATCAACAAACGTTGCAATGGTTGATAAAAAATGGAAAAAACCACCTGGAAGATATTGGTAGCGGTTGGTTTGCTTTTGCCAACGCTCATGCCTATTCCACACCGACGGTCACGGTTTATTTAACGGTCAAGGACACGGGGCAAAGGCTGGCGAAGGCCGGGGAATTAAGCTTTCAGAACTTGCCTCAGCCTGCCGAAGGTCAGGAAACGATATTTGTTGACCCGACAAAAAAGTTTCAGACGGCTCTTGATATCGGCGGCGCGTTGACCGCCGCCGCCGCGGAAACGTTTTATAAACTGCCCGCGGACAGAGGTGCTAGCGACCGTCGGCAAGAACAACGTATCCGGCTGGGGGAGCACACGCCGACGTGGCACAGAAGTTGAAAACGGGAAGCGGATCTGTGGTGACAGCTGGCTTCATCAAAAAAAACCGGCCAAACGCCAAGCGTTGGCCGGAAAGGCCACTACGACCTCCGTTCACTAAACTAAAGTTATGCCTTACTTCTGACGCCTGCGTAACAGAAACGCTGCCAACCCCAGCCCAGCCAAGGCAAATGAGGAAGGCTCCGGGACGGAAACGGTCGCGATGTTGTCGAACGCACAAGTGGTGGTTCCGTAATCGCTAGACACATAGGTGAACCGAATGTAGTCGATGGTATTATTCAGGCCGGAGAAGGGAATCGTGTAGGTACTGAAGCTCGCGCTTGGGATCGTTTGCGTCAGGACATTGGGGCCTGTCGCGATTGTAGTGTGGGTGGAATCAAGCAACTGGACTTGGAGATATTCATCGGATCCGCCAAGAAACTCCGTTTGAACCGTGACATCCGCGAGTCCAGTCAGACTGAAGGGGGTCACGTCAAACGTGAACTGACTATAATACGGACTGCTCCCGTTGGCACCCTGGAAGTTGAGTGCTTGGCTTCCGCCCACCCCGTCGCTAGTGCCAAGGGTGATCGTCGCGTTAGCGGTCGGAAGCGAGATGTCGGCATTCAGGGCGGCACTGTTAGCATAGCCATCGAAGTTTTGAATGATGGTCGTCTGTCCTTGGGCCTGCGACAAGGCGAAGCTGCAGAAGGATGCAATGGCGACTGGAATTGCAAACATACGAGTCATGCAGAAGCGTTTGGCTGTGTAGAATGGATAGGGTTTCATAGTTTTCATGTTGGTTGACTTGATTGTTTTTGTTTCAAGTTTGCCATAATATAACATTAGGCCTATTCTTCCGGTATCCCCCAAATGACGTATTTTTGAAATTGCCCGGACGACGTCGGCGCCGAGTTTATCCGTTGGGCAGCTTGTGGAATTCCTGTTTCGGGCCGGTCCAGTGAAATGCTACCTGGCCACCACCACGGTTACAGGTGAGGTATAAAAAGATTCAACCAGTGGCAAACGGGGAATGATGTTATTTCACAATCATCCCACAGGAATCCCACAAAAACCCTCGAAAATTGGGTGTTTTTGACGTTTCTTTGTGCTATGGGATGGTATGAGCCGCTTTTTTGAGCCATGCAATTCAAAACCGCCAATAAAATCAATGGGTTAAGCCTGTTTCCTATGGGCTGGCTGTGATGTTATTTTATGCATGCTGGCTTTCCGGGAATGATCTACAGAAAGCTGGTCGCCGCCTTTCATGGGAGATGCCCAACTCGAAGTTTGAGCAAATCCCCATCAAATTCGTGTCCAGCCAAAGGGAACCACTTGGCCATTACCTTTTGCTCACTCCGGAACCAGACACTCTGGCAACCATATCCTTTCAACTGCCAGATTACAGAATGGGCATGCTGTCGAAGTCATGTTGAAAGGCTAACGCCAAAATCTAACGTGACATCAATTTAATTATAGTCGTCCAATTTTTGCATAACAGAAAATCGGTCTGGTATCTTGCTCACTGATTCTGTTCAGCCTGGAAGAACATCGACGAGTTGGTAATTGGCACAGAGCCTGTCACAACCAACGTTCCTTGAGTATTTGTCACGGTGAGGAAAGCAACCCAGTTGACAAGATCCGTTGAGCTTTCAATGTCGTAAACGCCTCCAACCTCCGAATCGAGTTGGAATTGGAAGTTGCTATTTTGGTTCACAGCCGGCGCCGTGAGCGTAGGCGGCGGATAAACAATGCCCGCCAAGTCTACGCTGAAATTGGGCAACGGAAGTGTAAGGCTGCCGTTGGATGCAGTCGCCTGACTATTGCCAACAAGCGAACCCGTCGCTGGATCATACCATTTGGCATAATAGCTGCCGGCCGGCCAATTGGTCAGCGTGACCGCTTGTCCCTGCTGAAGTGGCAATGAGACATTCGTGGCACCAGTCGGCCAAGCCGCGTCGGCCGCGACCAAATAGATCAAGGACTGATGCGGACCGCTCAAGCCGATGGCCTTGGGTGATTGTTGGCCACCTTGGAAAATAATGTTCGTCCACAGGCCGGTTCCCCAGCCGGCGCGATTTAAAATTGTTCCGAGCGACGCATAAACGAAATAGTCGTTTTCGCTGTCAAGGTTCTGCCAAGACCAGGACATGGATGTGCCTACGGAACCGCCAAGCGCCCCGCCCCAAATGCCCTCACGGAAACCTCTTAAGTAAGGATCATTGTTATTGTACTCCCAACCCTGCCAACTGGTACCGAACTCCCCGATCATTATCGGTTTGCCGTAATTCGTGAGAAAGTATTGCGAGTCGCTGGCCAAGCTGGTAGCTGGACTTGATTCATTATAGGAATGCTCGGAACTGTAACTGATCTGGGGCCGGTTCCAGATTTCCGGGTGTTGGTTGGCGTAAGTAAGACTCGTCGTGGTGAGGTGGCCGAAGGGATCATTGGTGTGTAGCCAGTTGCCCATTAAAGCGTGCCACGCTGCCACATCGAGAGGATTGAGAGACTCAGAGGCGGGCAAACCGTTCACCGACGAATAATCGTTGTCAATCTCGTTAAAAAACTCCCAGGCGAGCAGTTTTTGGCTGTAGCCATAGCGGCCAACCAAGTAACGCAGGCGCTTCTGGTAAATTACTTTCGCCGTCGAGTTGGTGAAAAAGGCGTTTGGGATGATGCACGGTCCGCCATTTGTAATGTTATAGGGGTTCTGCGGCCAATAATTATTGCCGCCCCAATAATCCGGCTGCGTTGCGAACATGCCGTGATAATCAAGAGTAAGTTGCAGGTAGATGCCCTTCTGTTCGGCAAGTTGAAGCACGTAATCCAGTTGCCAGGCCGGGTCGAGCGCATAATTGTTGAGTGTGCCTGGCGCATCCTCAATCCCAAAACTCCACGGAGACATCCAAATCCGGGCAAAGTTTTCACCGGCACTCTGCATCGAGCCGAACCAATCGTCGTAATCATAAGTGCCGCGGCTCGAAGGCCAAGCAACATCCTCGCCATTTAGTGGCAATGCTTGGCCATCGCCAGTTTGAAAATACCGATTGCCGGGGGCAATGCCGACGCATCCAAAGCGGGACGGGGGCGAATTGGACACCACTGTGAAATTGGTAACGATGGTAGCAAAAGGTTGTCCATTAGTCTGAATGGCGAGAGAAAGCGAGCAAGCGCCCACTTCAGACGGAGTAAAGCGCAGCCACCATTGCGGCTGTCCCGTTACCGTGTCGTATTCGTTGTTGCCCGAAAGAGTGCGTTGGTACCCTTGATACCAAAATGCCGGCACCACCGCTGTTTTCCCGGAGGGCAGTGTGAACGCGGCGTCCAAACGAATGCTGTCCGGGTCGAAGGGGTTCGAAACACTTGGAACGTTGGTAATCTGAAAGTCCAGCCGCTGCCAGAGTTGAGCCGAATTCAATTGAATGATTTGCGGCGGGCCGGTGACTGTTGGCGTGGTGAAACCGCTAAAAATGATGTTATCAATCCAGAAAGTTGTTGTTCCGGTTAAGTTCGGTCCCGTTCTATATTGCTGCATCTTGATGCCCAAGCCCGTGACAGCGCTGAGATTGGTGTTGCTGGCAGCGCTGATCGGCAAACTCACGTGAATCCAGCCGTTGCCGTTCGCAACCGCCGAAGTAAAGATCGCAAGTGACGCTGATGGCCAACCGATACTTTGCGGCACACAGTCAACCTCCACCGCCCCATAGCTGCCCGCCCCATCCGTCGCGGAGTTGGTAGCAAACATGATGTCGAAGTTCACGCTTGAAAAATTGCTGAGGTTTAACACGCCGCCATTGTTAAATGCGCGCGTGACCTCAATCTGATCATTTGTAGTCGTCCATGGAATCACCCATTTGGAGGAGCCGGAACCGGCGTTATTAGGCCCCAAGGTGGTCGTCGCATTTGTCGTATCGTCCCAAGTGATGGTGGGAACGGCAGTTCCCCAATGCTGATTCACATATAAACCGGTCGTGTCGGTGTCGAACTGGTCAACGATGTAGTTGGTGGTCTGCCCCAGTGAGACAAACGCGAAAAACAAGCAATTCGTTCCCAAAACCAATTGGGGGAATACCCGTCGCTTAACGGGGCAAAACAATCGCAAACTCATAAAAACATGCTTCGGTCGTTGGTGTATTTTGTTGAACCTACCACTGTTACAGAATTATACTATCCCTCAAATAGCGTATTTTCAATTGTTAAGCCAGCACCGCAGTTGCGGCCATTCAGACCATTCAGATTTGGCATCAGTAAGGAGACTGGAATTATGAACCCGATACAAAAGGAATTGTTGGGTCATCACGAAAAGTCTGTTTTGAGGCAGAGTCAATGAACCGGGGCGCTGCCCCAGACCCCGCCCCACCTCCACCTCCTTGGCTTACGTTTCTTTGCGGGTTTCCCCAGGGGTTCCTGCACGGATGAAACAGACTTGAGTGCGGAACCGGACGGCGGTGCAATGGGGACATATCACAAAGCCTGCCTTACCATGCCTTCGGGATTCCCAAGACCTATTGTTATGACAAGACCGAGTATGTCTTGGGAGCCATCTGTTTTACGGTGCGACCGGAAGCGAAACCGGAACGCGGTCCTCATTGTCAGGCAAAGGACTTCGTCGGGCACGGGTAGCGGCAGCGGAAGGTGCGGATGGTGCCGATCGGGCTGAAGCCCGTGGAGATGAAGGTGGAGGTGCCCCGGTATCGGGGTAAGAGTTGCGGGCAGACTTGGGAGGTCTCCTCCCTTTGTCGGGCCGTATGAGCACCTCAGCCGACAGTTCCAACGCTACGTCATCGACCTGAGTCGGATGATGACGATAACAGGGCGGGCTTCCGCCAGTGTTATTATCGCGGCAGGCTTTTCTGATGAAGCCAGGAGTACTTTGCCAGGGTGGCATTGACACCTCTCTTTTCAGTCACTTCCCTGACGCCCGTTTCCGGTCACTTGGCCTCCTGGCCTTGACACATTTCTGTTTCCGGTTCGAACAATCTGGTACGGGCAGGTCGCATTGCCGCCAAATCACTTCACGTTCAATTCGCGCTGGATGCCGAATTTTTCAATGCGTTTGCGCAGCGTCGCGCGCGTGATGCCCAGCAGCTTCGCGGCGTGGACCTGGTTGTTGCTTGTTTCCTTGAGCGCCTGGATGACGAGCTCGCGCTCGACGGCCGGGATGACCTTCAATTTCGGATCACGTCTGGCCCACTGGAATAATTGCCGCGCCAGCGCGGCGGCGTCGGCGGCGGTCGCTTCGCCAACGGCGGCCGCAAGCGGCGGGGCGCCGCTGCCACCCCGTCCGGAAATTTCCGGCGGCAGATCGCTTTGCAGAATCGCGTCGCTTTTGGCCATGACGTGCGCGCGGCGGATGGCGTTCTCCAGTTCGCGCACGTTGCCCGGCCAATGATATTTTTCCAGCGCCTTGATGACATTGGCGGCAATGGATTTCGGCTTCCGCTGCTGTTCGCGCGCGATTTTTTCCAGGAAATAGTTCACCAGCAGCGGAACGTCGTCGAGCCGCTCGCGCAGCGGTGGAATGTGGATGCGCACGACGTTGAGCCGGTAAAACAAGTCCGCGCGGAACTGTTTCGCGGCCACGGCGGCTTCGAGCGGCTTGTTCGTCGCGGCGATGACGCGCACGTCCACCTGAATCGGCTGGTTGCCGCCGACGCGTTCGAAGGTGCCGTTTTGCAGCACGCGCAGGATTTTCGTCTGCGTCGCCGGCGTCATGTCGCCGATTTCATCGAGAAAAATCGTGCCCTTGTTGCATTGCTCGAATTTGCCGATGCGTTGCATTGTGGCGCCGGTGAACGCGCCGCGTTCATGACCGAAGAGTTCGCTCTCGAGCAATTGTTCGGGAATCGCGGCGCAATTGACCGTGAGAAACGGCTGCTGGCTGCGGTTGCTGTGATGATAAATCGCGCGGGCGACGAGTTCCTTGCCGGTGCCGCTTTCG
>Ga0116108_1000950_pt1 | contig 15657 bp, 14 predicted proteins | sample June2015DPH_6_15_FD_88970 | JGI IMG/M metagenome (GOLD analysis project Ga0116108, IMG submission 88970) | Peatland microbial communities from SPRUCE experiment site at the Marcell Experimental Forest, Minnesota, USA - June2015DPH_6_150 | ecosystem: Environmental > Terrestrial > Soil > Wetlands... | reverse complement strand
CCGGCGGGATCGGCGGCCGGCCGCGCGCGGGACCGGTCATCCTCATGCAGCAGCCGCCACCACAGGTAGCAGCCGAAGCCGGCGAAGAACGGCCACTCGAAGACGTAGACCCAGCTGAGCTCGTTTCCGGCCCGGGCACGGGTGAACTCGAACCAGCCTGCGGCCAGGCAGCCAGAGCCGGCGATGAGCAGCGTCAGGTGCAGCCGGATAGCTCGCCGCGACAGCCAGCGGCTGCGAGCTAACCCCTTCGTCCCGGTCGCGCTGCTGCCGTCGCCAGCCGCCTGCCCGCCGCTCATTGCTCGACCCTGGCGCGCCGGCGGTGCACGTCGTCCGGCACGTCGAACCGATTCTCGGCCAGCGCACGGTCGGCGGCGGCCAGCGCCTCCAGCGTTCCCGCCGACAGCCGGCTCGTCATCGCCTGCAGGGCGCCCGACCACACGCTGTGGATCGGGCACACGTGCTCCCAGTGGCACGGGCCGCCGCGCAGCACGCAGTCGGTCGGCGCCAGCGGCCCCTCCAGCGCCTCGACGATCTGCAGCAGGGTGATCGCGCCCGCGGGCCGGGCCAGAGCGTACCCCCCGCTGGGCGCCGGGCTGGACATCACCAGCCGCGCCCTGGTCAGCTCGCGCAGCACCTGCCGCAGGTAGTGAACCGACAGTCCCATCTGCTCGGCAATCTCCGGCGCGGCCGTGCGCGCCTTGTCCGCCGACGCCAGGTAGATCATCGCCTGCAGGGCGTAATCGGTCCGGCGGGACGGGGTGATCTTCACGATCACCATCGTAAGCGTCGGCGCAAGTGCGCCTGGACGCGAGCGTCGCGTCGGAAGGCCCCTCAGAATCAGGACTTTCGCCCCTTCCTGACGGGCACGCGATCAACAACCTTCGCGTCCAGGCGGCCTCCGGGAGGAAGACTCTTGGTGTTCCTCGCTTGACGTTGTGCTCAGCGCCACGCAAAACTGTGCCGGACCGCATAACCCGGAAAGAGCTGCACGCGAGTCAGAGGTGACGAGTATGCGGATGTGGGCGGGCGTGGCATCCGCCGTCGTGGCCGGTGCTGCCGTGGTGGCTCTGAGCGGCGCCCTCCTCTCGGTCACGGACCAGCCGCCAGGTCAGTTAAGGGCGTCAGTGCGCGGATACGTGCTGACTCCGTCAGGGCGGCTGCCGCACGCGTTCCTGAGCATCGCGACCTATCCCGACAGCCTGGCGGGCGAGCACGGGCACGGCGGCGGCCCGCATCCGGACTGGGTGAGTTACGGTCCGACCACGAACTTCGAAGTGCCTGCGCACGCCGTGGTCACGGTCACGGTCAGGCAGTACGACACGGGCGGGACCATCTATAACCCCTACTTCGCCCAGGTTCATGGCACGCTCGGCGGGACCGCGACAGTAGACGGCAAGACGGTCACCGGGATCAACCCGAACACCGTTGGCCACACCTTTACGCTCCACATGTTCCAGGCGAACCAGCCCGCGGAGTTCATCTCGGTGCCGCTGCCCGGCGTGTCAGCGAGTGCCCCCAACCATGCCAACGGCTACCCGACGCCGCACGTGGTCACGTTCTCCTTCGTCACCGCCGGTCCCGGCCGTTACGTCTGGAACTGCGAATTCCCCTGCGGCACCGGCTACGAGGGCTTCGGCGGCCCGATGTCCACCGAGGGCTACATGGACGGCACCCTGACGGTCGGCTGAACGACACAGCCGTAGCGAAAGAACTGAGGGGCATCAATGTCTGACCCGACGACGGTCACACCCCCGCCAGTCCCGCCGGCGTCACCGGATCCGCGGGAATCGCGTGACCGGAACCCGGTCGGGCCGATCGTCCTGCTGTGGGCGGGGCTGACCATTGTCCTCGAGCTGTTCGCCATCTTCGTGCCGGCCCGGGTGATGGGCGTAGCCGCCTCGACGAACATGGCCGACATCAAGCGGGCGGTCACCGTCTTCTCGATCGCCGCTGCACCAGTCGCCGCGCTGGTCTGGTCCATCGCGCTGTACAGCCTGCTGCGCTGGCGGCACCGGGGGCCCGAGCCGCCCACGCAGGACGGGCCGCCGATCCGCGGCAATACCGCTGTGCAGACCGTCTGGCTGCTGGTCTCCGGCGGCTTGTGCCTCTTCCTGCTCGTCTGGGGACTGGCGGCGATGCAGGCGACCGCGTCCACCGCGAGCAATCCGCTGGTAGTCGACGTTACCGGTCAGCAGTGGCTGTGGACCTTCAGTTACCCGGCCGCGGGCGGGGTCAGCTCCAACGTCCTGTACCTGCCCGTCAATCGCCCGGTGGCCTTCGACGTCACATCCGAGGACGTCGTGCACTCGTTCTGGATCGTCCAGATGGGGATCAAGATCGACGCCAATCCCGGCGAGGTGACCCACATCGGGGTCACCCCCGACCGGCGCGGCACGTTTGCGGTCCGCTGCGCTGAGCTGTGCGGGATTTACCACGCCTATATGCAAACCCAGGTACGGGTGGTCAGTGACGCCGCATTCAGGAGCTGGCTGCGCTCCGGCGGCGGCCGGGTGACGAGTGCGGCGACGCACGGCACGCCGCAGCCGGCCGGGGCCAGAGCATCGGCACTGGGCGGACTGGAGCTGAGGAGAGGCAATGGCTGAAATGACGATCGCCGACGCGCCTGCGCCTGCGCCCGCCGCCGGCGGGATCATGCGACGGCTGAATGTCGTCACCGGCCTGCTGGCCGGGCTGGTGCTCGCCGGGATCGGCTGGGCCATCTCGCACGCCACCCTGCAGAACGGGACCTATGGCTCGGACCAGGTCACCTGCATCACGCTGGTCTGCTGGCTGGTCGGATTCCTGGCGGGGATCGGCGCATTTGTCGGGCCGGTCCGCTGGCTGGCCGGCAAGGACCTGACCGAGGACGAGCGACTCTTCCTCGCGGGCAAGGATCAGGGCGTGGGGCGCTACTTCCGCTTCACGACGGACCACAAGGTCGTCGGCATCCAGTACCTCGTGGTCGGGATGGCGCTGTTCTTCGTCGGCGGCATGCTGGCCATGATGATCCGCACGGACCTGCTGACTCCGGGATCCAAGCTGTTCGGCCTGCAGACCTACAACTCGGTGGTCGGCCTGCACGGGATCATCATGATCATCGCGACGATCGTCATGGTCACCGGGCCATTCGGGAACTTCATCATGCCGCTCATGATCGGCGCGCGCGGCGAGGCGTTCCCCCGCCTGAACGCGCTCAGCTTCTGGCTGCTGGTCTCGGTCGTGCCGGTGCTGCTGTCGGCGGCGTTTCTCGGCGGCATCCCGACCGGGTGGTCCGCCTACGCCCCCCTGGCGGACCAGGCTCCGCCGGGGCAGGACGCATTCCTGATCACGATCATCGGGTTCGCCGTGTCCGTTGCCCTCACCGGCGCCAACCTCACGACGACCGCCGTCACGATGCGGACGCGGGGACTGACCTGGAGCCGCACGCCGATCTTCGTGTTCGGCGTGGTCGGCAGCGCCGTGCTGGGCCTGGTGGCCTTCCCCATGTTCATGTCCTCGCAGATCTTTCAGGGCCTGGACCGCACCGTCGGAACGAGCTTCTACAACGCCGCGGGCGGCGGCAGTGTCTGGCTATACCAGAACCTGTTCTGGCTGATGGGCCACCCTGAGGTCTATGTCATCCTGCTGCCTGCCTTCGCCGCCGTACTGGAACTGACGCCGGTCTTCTGCCGGAAGCCGCTGTTCAGCTTCAGGGGCGCGATAGTCGGGATGGCCGGAATCATGGGCCTGAGCCTGCTCGTCTGGGCCCATCACATGTACGTGTCTGGCTGGGCGCCGGACCTGAACGGCTCGTTCATGCTGACCACCGAGATGATCTCGGTGCCCACCGGCCTGCTCATCCTGGTCATCATCGGCACCGTGTGGCGCGGCAGGGTCTGGACCCGGCTGCCGATGCTGGCGGTCTACGCGATGCTCTGGAATTTCGTGATCGGCGGGATAACTGGCGTCTACCTGTCCGACGTCCCGGTCGACGAGGCGATGCACGGGTCGCTGTTCGTGACGGCCCATTTCCACTACACGCTGATGGGCGGTGCGCTGACGGGCGCGATCGCCGCACTCACCTACTGGTTCCCGAAGATGACGGGACGCATGCTGAACGAGAAGTGGGCCTCGATCGGGTTCTGGACCGCGCAGGTCGGGTTCCAGGTCACCTTCCTGTCGATGTTCGCCATCGGCCTGGCCGGGCTGCCGCGTCGTGTCGGCGACTACCCACCTCAGTTCGCGACCGGCAACGCGGTAGCGACGTACGGTGCGTACGTGATCATGATCGGCATGCTGATCTACGCCGGCGCCCTGATCACCTCGTGGATATACGGGGTGCCGGCGCCTGCGAGTCCCTGGGGCGGCAAGACCCTGGAGTGGCAGGTGCCGACGCCGGTGCCGCTGGACAATTTCGAGGTGCTCCCGGTGATCACCAGTGACTTCTACGGCTACGGCGAGAACGGGGCAGGGCCGCCGGCCGTACCGCCAGGCCGGCGGGAACCCGCCGAGCCCCCCGAGCCGGTGGAGGAGCCGGTCGGCGCTCAGTCCGCAGCCAGTCAGCCCGAGGGGAGCGCGCAGTGAGTGCCAGCACGCTGCCGCAGGCGTATCCGGCCGAGGTTGCTCCCGACCCGTCTCCTGGTCAGCGACTCGGGGTGATCATGCTGATCGTCGCGGATGCCGTGTTCGTGCTGTCGCTGGTCTTCGCCTATTTCTACCTGCGCGGCCTGAATACCGAGGGTGCCTGGATTTCCAAGGGCAGTGCCACGCTGTGGGCCGGCAGCGGCTGGGTCCTCGCGGGAGTCATGGTGCTGAGCGCGCTGGCCTACCGGTGGGGCGAGCTGGGCATCCGGGCGGGCGAGCGCGGCCGGCTCGTGGCCGGGACCATGCTCGCCCTGGTCCTGGTCCTGGCCGCGGTGGGCCTGGTGATCGGGCGCCTGGCGACGATGCCCTTCACGACCACGGCGGGCTCTTATGCGTCATCGGTGATCACGATGGCCGGCGCTTACCTGGTTCACCTGCTGCTGACCGCCTTCGTCGGCATCGCCATCCTTAACCGCGGCAGGCGCGGGCTGTTCAGCTCAGACGCCAACTGGCATGTCCGGCTGGCGGGATACTGGTGGTACTGGGTAACCGCGTCGGCTGTCATCCTCGCCGTCACGACATCGTTCGTGACGAGCCCGCACATCGTGCCCTGAGCGGGTCGCCCGGTCCCGCGGTCCGGCGCGATCTGCTGCGCGTGCCGGTTGATGATCGTAGGTCGGCCAGGCGGGCGTGCCGCATGATCAGGCGGGCTGGCCCGGACCCTGTGCGGCGGCCAGCTGCGCCGCGATCGCGGCGTCGACCCGCCGGGTCCTGATCTGCTCGCTGCGGAACCACGCCGCGGCGGCCAGGGCCAGCCAGCCAGCATCGATGATCATGCCGCCCGCCCACATCAGCGCGCCGCCCAGCTGCTGGTCGGCCAGCGGCGACGGCCCGAATGGCCGGTACACCCTCGAGTAGAAGGGATACAGGTCATAATTCGACGCATAGAGAAAGAAGCCGGTCATCGTCTCCGGCAGCATCATCAGGAACAGTGACAATACCCGAAACGACGGCTCCACCCGGCGGGGGCACGGATCGGCTCCGAGCAGCGGGTAGTAATACAGCAGCGCCACTCCGAGGTATAGCGGGTACTCGATGAATTCCTGCACGTCCGGATGCTGGAGGGCGTAATCGTAGAACGGCGAGAAATGCGTTCCCATCAGCACGCCGGCGAACAGCACCCAGGTGAGCACCGGATTGGTGAGGGTCCGCATCACCCTGCTGCGCAGGACCGGGACGATCCAGTGGCGGCGCTCGGCCGGGCTCGCGACCCGCAGCAGCAGCAGGACCGGGCTGCCGAGCAGCAGCAGCGGCGCTATCACCATCATCAGCGCGATGTGCTGGGCCATGTGCGCCCAGAAGAAGACGTCCGCGTAGGCGCCGACGGGCCCCATCAGCACGATCACGCTCAGCAGCAGGCCGCCCAGGAAGCTGGCCGCGCGGAGCCTCGACCACGGCCGGGCCGGCTGGCGGCGGCTGACCAGAACGGCCGCCCAGCCGTAGAGGACTGCGCAGGCGACGATGCCGAGCGCGGGCAGGGGGACAAACGTCCACGTGCCGAGAAACTGCCAGACGTGCACGCTTGGAGGCTATCGCGGCGGCGGCCGGCCCCATAAGGCCATTGCTGCTGCCAAGGAATCACAGCCAGCCCTGGAGAGCCGCTCTGCGACCGAGGCTGACGAACGTTAGGACCGGCGGGGACCTTCGGCCCTGGTTGCCGGCCCGGGGCAAAGGCGATCATGGTCAGCTAGGGGATCCGGGGAAACGGGGGGGTTAGTTGACTGGTTTGCTATCTGATGAGCAGATCGAGGAAATTGTGCGGGCGGCTGGTACCGCGCCGTCCATGCACAACACCCAGCCCTGGCAGTTCTGCGTCGCGGCGGATGGCAGCCTTGAGCTGTACGGTGACCCCGGCCGCACCCTGTGGGTGGCCGATCCGCAAGGGCGGGCACTCTATCTGGGCTGCGGTGCCGCGCTGTTCAACGCGCGGCTGGCCATCCGGATGACTGGTCATGAGCCGCTGGTGCGGCCGCTTCCGCATCCGGAGCACCCGCCGACTCTGCTGGCCATCGTGGCGCGTGGCCGCGGGACTCAGCCGACTGCCGCTGAGCGCGAGCTGTATGACGCGATCTGGCGACGGCATACCAATCGCCGGCCGTTCACCGGCCAGGCTGTGCCAAAGCCGGTTCAGGTCGCCATGGAGCAGGCGGCCAGGGCGGAAGCGGCCTCCTTGCGCATGCTCAGCAGGCCCGACGCCGAGACCGTGCTCAACCTGTCGGAACGAGCCCGCCGGCGGCTGGCGGATGACCGCGGTTACCAGGATGAACTTCGACGCTGGGTAGCGACCGGGAGCCGGGAGGACGGCATACCCGCCAGCGCCCTGCCGCTGCGGCCGGACCGTGAGCCCGCACCGGTGCGCGATTACGCCGTCAGCGCTGCGGTGGGGGCAGAGCGTCCGGCCGCGACCTATGAGAGGTATCCCCAGCTTGCCGTCCTCAGCACGGAGCGCGACGAGCCGGCGGACTGGCTGCGCGCGGGCGAGGCGCTGCAGCGGCTGCTGCTCACCGCGACCGTCAACGGCGTCAGCGCATCCTTTCTGTTCGAGCCGATCGAGCTGATGGACATGCTGGACATGGACCCGCGGCCCTGGCCGTGGCCGGAGCATCCGCAGATGATCATCAGGTTCGGGTACGGGCCGCCGGTCCCGGCCACGCCGCGCCGGAAGCTGGAGGACGTCCTGCGCCGCGGCCAGTACGCCCAGAGCGAGGGGACCGCCGAACTCGCCTCCGAGTTACTGGCAGCTTGACCCTGAGGAAGCGTCAGCCCGCACAGTGGTGACGTGGACGACGACGGATACACGGCGGGCGCCGTGGCCAGGCTGGCCGGTGCCGACCGGGCCGCGGGCTAGTGCCCAGCCGCCAGCAGCGTCGATGCGTGGTTGGTGCTCCTGTTTCAGCAGCAGATGCGCTCCCACGCTGCTGCCGGCCCGGTGGGCGAGCGGTCGGCAGCTAGCTCTGGCTGGCGGCCGGAGCGTGGCGGTCGAGGTCTGCCCTGACCTCGCGCCAGCGAGCGGTGACCTTGGGCAGCTCGGCGCTGACGAACTCGAAGAAGCGCGCGGACTCGGCCATCCTGACCCCGGCCGCTGTGCCGGGGCCGAGGAGCTCGATGCCCTCCCGCATGGCCGCGGTCCACCGGGCCATCAGCCGGTCGCGAAGCCTGGTCACCTCGTACCAGACATCGTCCGGCACGCGGTAGTGGTGCCGCCGGGAGCCGGGCTCTGACTCACGCGCGACCATGCCCACCTGGATCAGGTACCGGACGCCGCCGGAGACAGCGGCCGGGCTGGCGTTCAGCATCGCGGCGAGCTCGGCGGCGGTGAGCCGGCCGGAGTCAGCAGTCAGCAGCGCGGCGAAGACGCGGGCGGGCATCCGCGGGATGCCCGCCTCGGTCAGCACCGAGGCGAAGCGCTCGACGAATCGGCTCACCGCATCCTGGTCCCGCACTGCTGTCACTGTGCCCCCTCGCGCTGCCGGGCCCGAGTTACCCGAATGTTGCGTTCAGTGTATTCAGGAGTTTGTGAAACTAGTATAATGTCAAAATCATGACGGAGGCTATCGCAGTGTCCGGCCTGCGGAAGTCCTACGGCAAGACCGTGGCGCTGGACGGGCTCGACCTCGGCGTGGCCGTGGGCGAGGTGCACGGCTTCCTCGGCCCGAACGGCTCCGGCAAGACGACGACCATCAGGATCCTGCTCGGCCTGCTGCGCGCCGACGGCGGCGCGGCGCGGCTGCTGGGGGGTGATCCCTGGAGCGAGGCCGCCGCGCTGCACCGCCGGCTGGCCTACGTGCCGGGCGATGTGACCCTGTGGCCGAGCCTGTCTGGCGGCGAGATCATCGACCTGCTCGGCAGGCTGCGCGGCGGGATTGACGCCAAGCGCCGGGCTAGCCTCCTGGAGCGGTTCGAGCTTGACCCGACGAAGAAGGCCCGCGCTTACTCGAAGGGCAACAGGCAGAAGGTCGCGCTGATCTCGGCTCTCGCCTCTGACGTGGAGCTGCTGCTGCTGGATGAGCCCACGGCCGGGCTTGATCCGCTGATGGAGGCCAGGTTCCGGGAGTGCGTCGAAGAAGAACGCCACAGCGGCCGGACTGTCCTGCTGTCCAGCCACATCCTGTCCGAGGTCGAGGCGCTGTGTGACCGGGTCACCATTATCCGGGCTGGTCGCGCCGTGGAAAGCGGCACGCTGACCGAGCTGCGGCACCTGACCAGGACCTCGATCACCGCCGAGCTGGCGGGGCAGCCTGCCGGGCTCGGCCAGCTGCCGGGGGTGCATGACCTGGACGTGCAGGACCGGCCAGGACACGGCACCAGCGTGCGATGCGAGGTGGACACTGACAAGCTGAACGAGGTGCTGCGGCAGCTGACCGAGGCCGGAGTCCGCAGCCTGGTCAGCCAGCCGCCCACGCTGGAGGAGCTGTTCCTCCGGCATTACGCGGCCGGCCGGCCGGGCGAGCCTGCCCGGGCGGCAGATGCCGCCGGGGCCGGGGATACGGCCGGAGTGCGGTCGTGACCGCGCTCGCGCAGGACGCGCCCGCGCCGGGCCGGGCGGGGTCGCGCAAGCCTGCCGCGCTGGCCGGCTTCGGCGAGCTCGGCAAGCTAGCCGGGCGCCGCGATCGCGTCATGCTGCCCGCCTGGATCTACCTGCTGACCGTCGCGATGGTCGGTACCGGCTACAGCTTCAAGACCGGCTATAAGACGGCGGCGTCGCGGGCGGCGGTTTATGCCACCACGGCACACGACGCCGCGCTGACGGCCCTGGCCGGGCCGATCTTCGGCAGCTCGGTCGGCGCTCTCACCGCCTGGAAGTACGGCGGCGCCTCCGCCGCCCTGGCTGCGCTGATGAGCATCTTTATCGTGACGAGGCACACCAGGGGTGACGAGGAAGCCGGGCGCCTGGAGCTCGTCGGGTCGACCACGGTGGGCCGCCACACCGCGCTGGCCGTCGGGCTCGCGCTAGCCGCGGCGGCCAGCTGCTTGCTGGCGGTGCTGATCGCGGCCGGCCTGGCCGTGGTGGGCTTGCCGGTTACCGGGTCAGTCGCCATCGGGCTCGCCGTCGCATCGTGCGGCCTGGTCTTCGCCGCGGTTGCCGGCGTGACCGCTCAGCTGGCCGGCTCTGCCCGCGGCGCCAGGGGCAGCGCGATCGGCCTACTCGTCACGGTCTACGTACTGCAATCCGTCGCAGCCAGCGCAGCTGGCCTGCACTGGCTGGGCTGGCTGTCCCCGGTCTACTGGGCCGAGCAGGTCCGGGCCTTCGCCGGGGACCGCTGGGCGGTGCTCGCGCTGCCCCTGGCGTGCACGGCCGTTATTGCGATCGTCGCGCCCGTCCTCGAGAGCCGGCGTGACGTGGGCGCTGGCCTGGTCCAGCCTCGCCCTGGTCCCGCCGCAGCGGGCCGGACGCTCCGCAGCCCGCTAGCGCTCGCCTGGCGGCTGCAGCACGGGAGCTTCATCGGCTGGGCCGTGGGCACCCTGCTGCTCGGGGTGGCCGTTGGCTCGGTGGCTAAGGGCATCGGCTCCATGCTCGGCAGCGGAAAGGGGATCAGGGAGGCAGTCACCAGGCTCGGCGGCCAGGCCGGCCTGAGCGACGCCTACCTGGCGGCGATCATGAGCCTGGTCGGGCTCGCGGCCGCCGGCTATGCGATCTCGGCCGTGCTGCGCCTCCGGTCTGACGAGGCGGCAGGACGCGCTGACCCGTTGCTGGCCACCGCGATGGGCCGGATCGGGTGGAGCGCCAGTCAGCTGGTCGTGGCCGCGGCCGGCGCGGCGATCGTGCTGGCCGCGGCCGGCCTCGGCGCTGGCATCAGCTACGGGTCGCAGGTCGGCGGTATCGGCGTGCAGCTGCCGCGCCTGCTCGGCGCCGCGCTCGCGCAGTTGCCCGCCGTGCTGGTGCTAGCGGGGGTGGCGGTCCTGCTCGTCGGGCTGCTGCCGAGGATCTGCGTCGGGGCGGCCTGGGCGGCGCTGGCTGTGGTGGCCTTGCTCGTCCTGCTCGGGCCGACGCTGCGGCTCGCCCAGTGGGTGCAGGACATCTCCCCGTTCTCGCACGTTCCCAGGCTGCCCGGCGGCACGGTCAGCGCCGCGCCGCTCATCTGGCTCAGCGTCATCGCGGTGGCGCTGGCTGCCGCCGGGCTGGCCGGCCTGCGCCGCCGCGACATCGGCTGACCAGCGGCGCGGCCGATCCGCCGTCGCGGCGGACTGCGGCGGCCCGTGCTGCGCCGCGGCCCGTGCTGCGCCGCGACCGGCTGCGCCGCGACCGGCTGGCCTGTCAGGCCACGGCGACGTTTCCCCTGGCCTGCCGGGGCCCTCGCCGTGCGCCGAGCAGCAGGCCGGCCAGGCCGCCGGCGACCGCGGCGATCAGCGTCCACCAGACAATGCCGGGCACTTTAGTCGCCCGGCCCGCCGGCATCCGGCCGGCTGGCCTCGCCGCCCCGGGACGGCTCAACGCGCGCTCGTTCGGGTGTCATCGCTCACCTATGCGACTGTGCGCAACCGGGCCGAACGCTGCCGCGCGGGTTCGTGACCGCGGGGAGAAGCCTTCATGAATCCCGAGTGGGCGCCGCGGGCCGGGCCGGACCCGGCTGGGCCGCCTGACGGTGCCGGCCCGCAGTCAGTACGCCACGCTGATGCGCTGCCGCGCCGGGCCGCCGCTCTCGATCGCGTCGGCCACGGCGATCGCGAAGTCCGGAATAGCGATCAGGCTGTGGCCAGCCTCGTCGCGCAGCAGCTGATCACCGCCGACACGGAATTTCCCGGTGCGCTCGCCCGGACCGATCTGCGCGGCCGGGCTGATATACGTCCAGTCCAGGTCATCGGCCGCGGCGAAGACATCCAGCGCGTCGGCATGGGCCAGCGCGGCCGGCCTCCAGGCCCGCGGGAAGCCGGGGGTATCAACCAGCCGCTCGCCCGGTGAGACCTCCAGGCTGCCAGCGCCGCCGACCACGACCAGGCGGCGGACGCCGGCCCGGCGCAGCCCAGCGACCAGGCCGCGCGCGGCACCGAGCAGGCTCTGCTCGGCATCCTCGGCCGGGTCGCGGCGCGGGCCGACCGCGGAGACCACGGCGTCCCGGCCGGCCGCGAGCCTCGCCACCGAATCGGGATCGGCGGCGTCACCGATGATCACCTCGACCGGGAGGTCATCGAGCGGTGTACCGGTCCGGGTGACCCCCGTGACCGCATGGCCGCGGCGCACCAGTTCCCCGGCGATGGCGCAGCCGATCGCGCCGGAGGCGCCGAACAGGAGAACATTCATGGGCCTAACCTCATCATGCCCGGTCCGGCCAGGACCAGGGACACCACAGGCCGGGCCGATGGGACACTAGCTGCATGGCCGAGAGCACCGAGCCGGACAGCGAGGCCGGCGGGGGGTGGCTGTTGCTGGTGTACCGCGTGCCCTCCGAGCCCACCAGGCTGCGGTCGTCGGTCTGGCGCCGGCTGAAGAGCCTCGGTGCCATCTACCTGCAGAATTCAGCGGCGGCGCTGCCGGCCAGCGTCGGCGCCGAGCGCGCGCTGCGCAAGCTGAGAAGCGAGATCCTCGCGATGTCCGGCACCGCCGTGCTGTTGTCCTGCTCAGTCCTGGCCGGAGAGCGAGACATCCGGGCAGCGTTTCAGGCCGCCCGCGACGATGAGTACGAGGAGATCGTCGACAAGTGCCATGACTTCCTCGCGCAGGTGCAGAAGGAGTACGTCGCGAGCCACTTCACCTATGCCGAGCTGGAGGAGAACGAGGTCGACCTGGTCAAGCTGAAGAGCTGGCTGGACAAGGTCCGTGACCGCGACGCGTTCGGCGCGAGCGGGCGCCGCGCGGCCGAGCAGGAGATCGAGCGCTGCGCGGAGGAACTCGAGCGCTACGCGGCGCGCGTCTACGCCGAGGAAGCCGAGAGCCGCTGATCCCCGACCATGGGGGTCGCGGGCCCGCTGGCGCCGGGCCCGCTGGTTCCCGTGGTTGGCTCAGCCGCGCCGGATGGCCCGCCACAGGCTGAGCGGGAGCAGGACGGCGAGCAGGACCGGCAGCAGCCACCAGGCCGAAACGGCCGTCCGGCTCAGCGCATAGGTAACGGCCAGCCCGGCCACCACGCCGGCCGCGACGAGCCAGTCGTCACCGATCACGAAGTCGTACCAGAACGCCAGGAGCCCGCGTAGCCGTGCCGTCATGTCAGCCTGCCTTCGCCGGTGCCGTCGCCGGCACGGGAGTCTCGGGGCCGCCCTGGCCGCCCGGTGCCCGGCGCATCGCCGCCACCAGCAGCAGCGCGAACGCGGCGATAGCCGGGATCAGCACCAGCAGGGACGCGTCCGAGCCGGGCCAGTGCGCGCCGGCCCCCTCGGCGCCCCAGAAGGTGCCGAACGCGGTGAGCATGATGCCCACGACGAACTTCATCGTGTTCTCGGGCACCCTGGCCAGCGGCGCCCTGACTGCCACGCCGAGGCCGGCCACCACCGCGATGGCGCAGGCGGCCGCGATCGCGGCCAGGCCGACATCGTGCTGGTTGGTGCCGAAGGTCAGGACGATGAACACGACCTCAAGTCCCTCGAGCAGGATGCCCTTGAAGGACAGCGTGAAGCCGAACCAGTCGGGCACCAGCCCGGCGCTGCGGCGCGGCTGCCCGGCCGCTGCGGCGACCTGCTGCTGATAGATCCTGGCCTCGTCGTGCAGGGCCTTGTGCCCGCTGGCCCGCAGGATGGCCTTGCGCAGCCATTGCAGGCCGAACACCAGCAGCAGCGCGCCCACGACCAGCCGCAGCCCGTGCAGCGGGACGGCCGAGATCGCCGGTCCCAGCGCGGCGATCACGACGGCGAGCACGGCCAGGGCGGCTGCCATTCCGGTGCCGGCCGAGCGCCAGTCCCTGGTAGTCCCGGCCGCGAGCACGATCGTGGTGGCCTCGACGGCCTCGACCATGCAGGCCAGGAACACGGCGATGAACAGTGCTCCAGCTCCCATGACACTCCCTGACTCTGCACTGCCGCTGGATGCCAGGCCGGAGCGCCCAGCTGTTACCAGGTTAATCTAACAGCCGTCACTCAGCCAAAATGACGGTGGTTATAGCCACCTCTTAGCGAACGTTTAACCGCGACGTCACCTTGCCGGCAGCGGCGATTCGGCTCGATGCCCGACGCTACCGGTGGATGGCGCGCCCGGCTGGGGGCAGCTGTGCAGTCAGCAGGGCGATGAGCACCATCTGGCGGGGATTGTCGCCGATGTAGCGTTTCGGGGCCGGGGTTATGAGCATGCGGTTGACTGGGCGGCCGCATCCGGATTCAGGCCGTGGTCAGGGGGCATTTTGCTGCTATCGGGGATTGCAGTTCGGGGAACCGCCGGCGGTTCCCGGTGCGGCGTCGCGAGATCACGGGGGAGATCGCGGGCATGGGTGCATCGCGTGTGAAGCCGGCCGCTGCGCCGGCCGGATCGCCGGCCACCGGCCGCCGCTCGTCCCGGTCCCTGGCTGCCGTGCTGGAGTTCGCCGCCGAGCGGCTGCTGGACGGAGACTCCAGCCTGGACCCGCTGCCGGAGGTTCTCGAGCGGCTCGTGGCCGGCACTGGCGGCCGGGTAGCGCTGGCGCTGGGGCCGGGCGCCGACCGGCAGCTGGGCGTGCAGTGCGGCTATCCGGACCCGGCGGCCGCGGACGCTCCGCTGCTGGCGCAGATCCGGGCGCTGTGCGCCCTGCATGGCGGCGCGGCCAGCCACGGCGGAGCCGCCCGCCGCGGCGAGACGTTCCAGGCTCCGCTGGCCGGGACCGATGCGGAGCTGACCCTGACGGTGGCCTGCGCCGCGCCGCTGGCCGGCCAGGTCCTGTGCGTCCTGGCGCTCGTCGGCGGCACCCGTACCTGCTCGAGCCCCGATGTGCGCTCCGCGCTGCGCGCGCTGGCCACCATCGTGGCCGCGAAGATGCGGATCGGGCTGGATGCCGACGACCTGGCCGAGCAGGCCAGCCTGACGCAGGCGCTGGTGGACGGGTCGCCCGAGGCGATCGTCGCGGTCGACTCAAGCCGCCGGATCAGCGAGTTCAACCCGGCGGCCGAGAAGCTTTTCGGCTGGCCCCGGCAGGAGGCGATCGGGCGCGAGATGCCGGGCCTGATCGTGCCCGAACGCTACCGCCAGCGGTTCCGGGAGGCGATGACCGCCTACCTGAAGCGCGGCGACCAGAGCGACTTCACCGGCCCGGCCCGGCTCCGCGCGCTGCGGGCGGACGGTACGGAGCCGGTCATCGAGCTGACGACGATCCCGATGCGGGTGGCCGGCCAGGTCGTCTTCTGCGGCTTCATGCATGACCTGACGGCGCTCGAAACCGCCCATGCCGCCGTGGCGGAAGGCGAGGAGCGGTTCCGGCTGCTCGCCGAGCTGGCCCCGGTCGGCATCGTGCGGACCGACGTGGCCGGGCGGTGCACGTTCGTCAACCAGCAGTGGAGCGCGATGACCGGCGTCCCGGCCGAGCAGGCCCGCGGCATGACCTGGCAGGAGACGGTCAACCCGCAGGACATCCCGCGGATCGAGTGGGAGCGGGAGCGAGCCGACGCCGACGGCGCGGTGGCCGTGGACTGCCGGCTGAAGTCGCCGCACGGCCGCGGAGTGTGGGTGCACGTCGTGGTCAGGCCGATCGTGGACTCGGCCGGGCAGCGCATCGGGTCGCTGGCCGCGCTGACCGACGTGCAGGACCGCAAGCGCGCGGAGTCCGAGCAGCGCAAGGCAGCCAGGCTGCTGGCCGAGCAGAACGCGCGGCTGCGCGAGCTCGACGACGCCAAGACGCAGTTCCTGGCGACGGTCTCGCACGAGCTGCGGACGCCGCTGACGTCGATCGTGTCCTTCGCCGAGCTGATCAAGAGCGAGGTGCCCGGCCTGGACCCCGAGGCCGGCGAGTACCTGACCATCATCCAGCGGAACGCGGAGCGCCTGATCCGGCTGGTCAGCGACCTGCTGCAGCTGAACAGGCTGGAGGCAGGGGCCGTCTTGCTGGACCTGACGCAGGTGCAGGTCCCTGCTGTCGCCGAGCAGGCGGTGCAGGCGGCGTCGGCCGGCGCCGCCGAGCAGGGCATCAGGCTGACGCTCTCGGT
>Ga0116108_1000942_pt1 | contig 15824 bp, 20 predicted proteins | sample June2015DPH_6_15_FD_88970 | JGI IMG/M metagenome (GOLD analysis project Ga0116108, IMG submission 88970) | Peatland microbial communities from SPRUCE experiment site at the Marcell Experimental Forest, Minnesota, USA - June2015DPH_6_150 | ecosystem: Environmental > Terrestrial > Soil > Wetlands... | reverse complement strand
GGACGTGGCTGCGAGAGAGGACTCCCTCGACTCGGCCATTCGAGACAACAGGTAGCTGGTTGATGTCATTGCGGCTCATGATCTCAAGGGCTTGGATAGCGGGAGTGTCAGCCGTGACCGTCCGGAGTTGACCCATAGGGCGCATCACACTTTGCACGCTTGTCTGCTCCCAGCGCTCGCGGTCCACTCCCTTCACCTCGTTCGGAGTGATCAGCCCGGTCACCTGGCCGTTTTGCATGACCATGAAGCAGCGACGTCCACTGCGCAACAGATATTCGTTGACGAAGTCCTGCAGACTAAAATGACCCTCTACCGTAGGGTAGTCCCGTTCCATTATGTCGGTGACGCGCCGGCCGCGGAGTCCCGCCATTAACTCGACCTGGAGGTAGCTGCTGCGGGAAGCGTCCAGCAAGAACCAACCGATGAACGCCAGCCACAGACCGCCGAAATTCGCCCCTACAAAAAAGCGATACAGCCCCAGAAGGATGAATACAAAAGCGACTCCTTGGCCTGCTTGGGCCGCCAGTCGAGTCGCGCGGTCGGCATCATGAGTGATCCCCCAGACTACGGCACGCAGCACGCGTCCCCCATCCAGCGGGTAGCCAGGAATCATGTTAAAAACGGCTAGCATGAGGTTGATGTAGCCGAGCCACAGCAGCACGGCGACCACTGGAGTCTTGGGCTCACCACCGGGCGGCCAACCAGCCAGCCTTGCTATCCCTAGAAAACCGACCCCAAGTATGGCGCTCGTGAGAGGCCCGGCGATCGCCATCCAGAACTCAGATCTGGCGTCTGGGGTTTCGGAATCAATCTGCGACACGCCGCCCAACGCAAACAACGTGATGGCTCGGACACGCATGCCACGCGCTTTTGCTACCAGGGAATGTGCCAATTCGTGCAGTAGCAGCGCCACAAAGAACAGCACACCCGTGACAATTGCGGCAGACCACACTACGGCCTTACTCCACTCCGGCGTGACGGTGTGAAAGTGGTCAGCAAGGGAGAGAGCTATGAGAAAGGCGATGATGAACCAGCTGTAGTGGAGCCCAATGGAAATGCCGGCAATACGCCCGAGCTTGACTTGTACCTGCACTGATCAAACCTCAACTGCGACCAGACTCTCCGCTAGTGCAGGGCATTATATCTCGTGCCCAGATTCATGTTCCTGAGGTTGTTTCCGCCTACAGCTTGGCGGATCGAAAGACAGGCACTCAGAGCCTCTCTCTTGACAGCTCTTGCTGCACTCGGTTTTGTTCCCTTGCTTTGGTTCCGACTCCGCGCCTATCCAATCGGGAGAGTTCACAAGCCAATGAACGCCTCACTTTAGTCAGTTTTACAGTTTTCCTGAAGTGGGTGCTCTGTCGGGCACGCGGGGCAGCGAACCGCCCACCTCAGCCTGCTGCTTTGATAGTTGCCGCTGATGATCTTCGAAATACTGAAGTAAGTTCCTGCAGTCATCCAGAAAGCTTGGGATCTGGGCGGATCCGCTCGATGACTTAGCCGATGACGTTCGATACGGGATTTGCGCGTTGATAGCCCCGTTCGGCCTGGTGATTCACATCGTTGGAAGGGGGTCACGATGACCTGTGTCCACCGTCATTGTTTCCTGCCGGAAAGGATGCAAAAATTAACTAGGGGCTAGCAAGGGGCTTGGTATGTCCAGCGGACCCAGTCCGGGCAATTCTGCCTTTCCCGAAGAAACACCGGTCCAGCCGCTCGATGCTACACGTCACGGCGATGTCACCAGGGAGATCGGGGCGTTCTTGCGCGCTAGAATCGTCGGGCAGAACGCCGCCGTGGACGCGGTCCTTGAGCTCTACCAGATATTTCTTGTGGGCATGTCTCCGCCGGACCGGCCCGTAGGGAACCTGCTGTTTCTCGGGCCGACCGGATCCGGCAAGACTTACGTGATCGAGGTGCTCGCCGAAGCACTCTTCGGGAATCCCCACGCCTTCATCAAAGTGGATTGCGCAGAATTTCAGGAACATCACGAAATCGCCAAGTTGATCGGCTCCCCACCCGGCTATATCGGCCACATGCAGACGCAGCCGATACTCACACAGGAGGCCTTGACCCGCTGGCACACGGAAAAACTCAAACTCACGCTTCTGCTGTTCGATGAAGTCGAAAAGGCCTCGGAGTCGCTCTGGCAGCTCATGCTCGGAATCCTGGACAAGGCCAGTCTCACGCTCGGCGACAACACGCACGTGGACCTTTCCCAGTGCATCATTTTCATGACCTCGAACGTGGGGGCGCCAGAAATGAGCCGACTCGCTGAGGGCGGCCTCGGGTTCGCCGTGCAAGCGCCCATCGAGGACGCGAACCTGGACGAAAAAATTACGCATATTGCAACGGAGGCGGCACGTCGAAAGTTCTCGCCTGAGTTCATGAACCGGCTAGACAAGGTTGTCGTTTTCAAGACGCTTCGCCCAGACCAGCTTGAGCGCATTCTTGAGCTGGAACTCGCGAAGGTGCAGCGGCGCATTGCGGGCGCTGTCGGGCAGAACCATTTCACATTCCGCTGCACGCCCGAGATCAAGCAATGGCTGCTGCGGGAGGGCACCGACCCCAAATACGGTGCGCGGCATTTGAAGCGCGTGATCGAGAAAAACATTGTTTACGGGTTGGCCAACCTGGTTGCCACCGGCCAGGTCAAGGGCGGCGACTGCGTTTCGATTGGCATCAAGGCTGACGGCGGTCTGACTTTCGCCAAGATCGCAGCTACGGCCGGCGAGCAATCTGCTGCGGCTCGGAGCACGCCATGAAAAAAATTCTCGTCGTCGATGATAATGAAATGCTCTGCCGCTTAGCGTGTGACATCTTGCGTACGGAAGGGTACAGAGCCGTTCCTGCCTCGAATGCAGCCGAAGCGCTGCGGGCCTTCGAAGAGCAGGAATTCGACCTTCTAGTCACGGCCTTCCAGATGCCGGGTATGAGCGGTCTCGAACTGGCTCACACCGTCCGTGACCGCAGCCCGCATTTTCCGGTCATCGTTATGACTGCGTTCGAGCCCGTAGAGTCCGAGCACGTGACGCTCTGGCTTCCCAAGCAGTACCTCTTTCCGAATCTGCTGGAGAAGATTCGCTACTGCCTCACTGGAGCCAAACAGGAAAGCGAAAAGACATAGGGGTTGGCAGGGCCGCGCGAAGAACTGGACCGCAGAGTCGGCTCTGCAGACGGCCAAATGGGCGATGGAAGATGGAAGTGTACGGCGGGTTGGGAACACTACAGGAATACCGCGTGGAGCGCTGGCTACGCGAGGCAATGATCCTTGCGATCTGGGAAGGGACATCGCATCGCCAGATGCTGGATGGGCTGGAGGTCATGCAGCGCAAAAGTGCGCACAGGTTGCTGTTCCAGCATCTTGCGGGGAAAGCACGTTTTTAAATGGCTAAGGTCGAGAATGCCAATGGCTACCTCGGCGCATCACAAAACCGCGTGTATCACTTGTACCGCAAGCTCGGCGTCAGTTAGCGGCTCGTGTTGGGCGAAGATTCTCATCGGCATTTCCAAATGTTCTCGGCGACGGATTACGATACCACCCTCGATTGGCTGGAGGTTTTCGATTCGAAGGCACTTCCCTCTGTGCCCCTTCAGACTAGCCAGCAGCCCCGAATACCGCCTTTGCGGACGGTCATTGCGGACGGCAATACCCAATGCCTTCTTCTGCCCGATCAGCACCACCAGCTTCTTGCGCCGCGTGATCCCCGTGTAGATGAGGTTGCGCTGGAGCAGCATGTAGTGCTGGGTTGCCAGCTGGATCATCACCGCCGGGAACTCCGAGCCCTGCGACTTGTGGAGCGTGATCGCGTAAGCCAGCGAAATCTCGTCCAATTCCCCGAAGTCATACTTCACCAGCCGCTCGTCGAAGCGTACTGCGACCTGCTGCTCCACAGCATCGATTCGCTCGACGATCCCCACGTCGCCATTGAACACGTCCTTGTCGCAGTCGTTCTCCGTCTGGATGACCTTGTCGCCTATATGGAAACGCCATCCGAACCGCTCGACAGCAGGCTGACCGGGCCTAGTTGGGTTCAATACCTTCTGCAAGGCTGTGTTCAGTTCGCGCACGCCGAGCGATCCCCGGACTCCCGAAATCTCGGCGGCAGGGTTGGTTGTCCCAGATGAAGCTCAAGCTAAAGGCACGCGTCAGCCGCTCGGACGCCCGGACGATCCGGCACGCCCGTGGGCAACTGTCTGAGAAGGGCTCCGTCAGGAAAGCGGGCGACGAGTTCGTCGTCGAAGCCGAGATGGAAGGGGCCAGCGCAAGAGGGTTGAATCGCACGCTTCTTTCCGCCTTGAGAAAGGCGGAGAAGAGAACGACGGTGCGTGCGGAATGGACTTCCGACGACGGCACCAGCGAAAGGTTTTTCGACTACGTCCTGAAGAAGACAATCAAGAATTGACCCGCCGCCGTGCGGCTACGCGACTGGGTTCGGATGCCCTTCAGGAAGCCCCCTCTGCTGGCATTCGGCGAACTGCCGATGGCGTTTATTCGCAAACAAAAAAGAGGGCACATGGAGCTCCCAGACTGCTCCTCGGCCAAGCGAAAGGGATTGGAGTTTTCCAGTTTTTACAGTTTTCTGACCAACCCTCGAAGTGCACCAACTCGATGACGCGCCTCTGCGCTGCGTCCAGTTCTAGTGTGGATCGTGTGGCCCGGGGTCCTGCCAGTCCAGAATGACTTTGCCGGAGTTGCCAGAGCGCATTACGGCAAATGCCTGCTCGTGTTCCCGCCAGGAGAAGTGATGCGTAATGACTGGCGCGATGTTGAGGCCGCTCTCTAGCATCACGGTCATCTTGTACCAGGTTTCGTACATCTCGCGGCCATAGATGCCTTTGATGGTCAGCATGTTGAAGATGACTTGATGCCAGTCGATCGACATCTCTCCCGCCGGTATGCCCAGCAGCGCGATTTTGCCCCCGTGGCTCATATTCGCGAGCATGTCTCGGAAGGCGGATGCGTTCCCTGACATTTCGAGACCTACATCGAATCCCTCGCGCATGCCGAGCTTCTGTTGCACTTCCTGAAGGCTTGTCTTTCGTGGGTTGATGGCCATGGTGACGCCCACCTTCGCGGCAAGCTCCAGCCGGTACGGATTCACGTCGGTAATTACCACGTAGCGGGCTCCCGCGTGCTTCGCAACCGCCGCTGCCATGATTCCGATGGGCCCCGCGCCAGTGACCAGCACGTCTTCCCCAAGCACGGGAAAAGAAAGAGCGGTATGAACAGCGTTGCCGAACGGATCGAAGATGGCGGCAATGTCAGGTTTGATTTCCTCGCTGTGCTTCCAGATGTTCGACATGGGGAGCACGATGAATTCCGCAAAGGCTCCGGGGCGGTTTACGCCGACACCTTGGGTGTGAGCACAAAGGTGACGCCGTCCGGCCAGGCAGTTGCGGCAGCGGCCGCACACCACATGACCCTCGCCGCTGACCAGTTCTCCGACTCGGAAGTCCGCTACGTTCGAGCCGACCGTGACGATTTCGCCCACAAATTCATGGCCGATGACCAGCGGAACCTTGATGGTCGATTGGGCCCACTCATCCCATTCGTAAATATGAAGGTCGGTGCCGCAGATCCCGGTCAGAAGAACGCGGACTTTGACGTCATTGATGCCAATTTGCGGTTCGGGAACCTCTTCGAGCCAAAGGCCACAACTCCGCTTACTTTTTACAAGAGCTTTCATTTTTTTGACCTTATGCGATTCGTGTGTGGTAAAGAAGTAGCGGATTCTGGACCCATTAGTCTGCAGCGCGACAAAACGCCGCCGAACCCCCACTAGTTTCCCTTCTTCTGCTGCGCCTTCACCTTCGCCCACCTTTCCCGCTGTGCCGCTGCGATTCTCTTTTTGCCTTCTGCTGATATTGTGCGCTTGGGTTTCGGCGCGTGACCTTTCGCCTTTGCCCATCGCGCTTTTTGCGTGAGGCTGATCTTCCTACGAGCGGCAGCCGACATGATGCGCCCCGATTTCGTGTTGGAACTCCCGCCATTCAACTTGCCAAGAACGGAAAGAGCCGCGTCTACGTGCTTAAGCTGGCTCGCCAGATTCGTTCTCACTACCCTCAACTCCGACACTATGGACGCCAGTCCCGTTAGATTTGCCATGAATCCCCCTCGGCAAGGGATTGTAATTGATCGGCTCTGTTTTCTGAGCGGCTGGTGCCACCGTCACATATATTGCTGAGGGACGGGGACTGGCGAGCCGTACTTTGCTTGGATCGCTCTCGGGTTGAACGTTTGAGATTGCCTAACCGTCCATTCAGAACGCAGGGCCGACGTAGTAGAAATAGAAAGATTTGCACCGAAGTTTATCTGGGCCGTACTCGACCGCCGTCATTTTGCCCCGCTGACTCTCTGCGCGGTTCCACTGCCAGTCGTTTCCGAAACGGTTAACCATTTGCAGGTAGCGATCCACGGCATCACGAGGCGTATCTGCGTTCAGGACCAAAATGTTGGAGCCATCGCGAACATGGACCCAGCCAGTTCTATGATATTTGATTCCCTCAGGACCGATCACTTTATGATCAGTGTTATCGAGCCAGTCTCGGATACGCTGGTGAAATTCAGATTTGCTCAATGCCTCGCTGCGGCCGACTCGCTCCAATGGCATGACCTTCCCTGCGTCGAACAAATCCGTTCAGACCGACACGCGAATATCTTACGCCCTGCTACAAAGCCAACAATCGAAGTGGCATCCGAGCAGCCAAACAGTGGGCTATGATGTTTCTATCAAGCCAGTGGTGCGGAGAATGGCTGGCGAAGAAATCAGCACGCAAGACCATCACAGACCCCAAGATCTTTGGGAATGACAATGGATCGTTCGCTTCGGCAGGCTAAACGCCGGTCGCGGCGCGGCAGGAGGAGTCAAGAGGTTGTTCCGTGCCGTTGGTGAGAAGATTCCCTTCGAAGCGATCGATTTGGTAAACAATCATTTGCGGAGTAAGGGTGTCCGCAGACAGGGAGTCTATGTTGCCCCATGACTCGATGGGATATGCCCGATACGTCGGTCGGGGGAGAATCTTTAATCGACTCCGGGCGTGCCGAGACACTCATCAACCGGAAGTCAAGTATTTTTCCTTTTACGTAGTGCAAGAGACGAAGCACGAAAGAGAAATCGAAACGCTCCTTATTCACGCGGCTGGCCCGTTGCGGGAGTTCAACACCAAGAAGAAGAGGACCACAATAAGTGCCGGAAGCATTCAGGACTATGAAGCCGGCACGCAATTCTTCGAGCGCCACCGCAAGAAAGGCAAGAAGCCGAAACGCAAAAGACAACGGCACGCCAGCTAGTGCATTTGATCTCCCCAACTTCGACGAGGTGTTCCGCGCCATTCTCGGCTGGGATGGGCTCGGCTTTATCTTTCGCATTCACGGCTCTGCGTTTGGACTTGTTGTACCGATCAATGCTGCCACGGTCGATGTCGAGAACGTATGGGCTTTGTGAAGGCAGCTCCGACCAAGGATTCTGCATGGCGGGGTTATAGGGGGAGACGCAAGCATCGCGTGCGAAACGGTGAGGGGGCGCAGGATCTGACATCGGAGGTCTTCCACCAAGCCCTGGCCCAAAGAAACCCGTTAACTTGGCTCCGCCCATGAATAATGCAGGCTAGCGGGTGGCCGGGATGCTGGGAGGGAAGCTCATGGAAATCGCGTCGTCTGAGAAGAATGAAATGACGATGTTGGTTTCCGTCGCGGCGGGCTGGCCATCTTTGAGGTAGGGGTGGTAGCGCCATTGGCGAACGGCGCGGACTGCGGCCGCGGCGAGCGCACGGTTGCCAGAGACGACTCTCACGGTGCGCACGGTGCCATCAGAATCCACCCGCGCTGTCAGAGCGACTACACCTCGAGCGCGGACATCCGGATAGACCGGATATACGAAACGCAACGGCGGTCTCGAGGCCTGGATACCGCTGTCTTGGCCGGAGAGTGGGAGGTTCGGAGCCGAAGCCACATCGTGGACGCGAATCCCCTGCTTCGGAGTTGGGACGACTGTGGCGATCGATGCCGGCTTGACGGCAGCTTCCGGGGCAGCGAGGGGCTGAGCGGTGGCTGCCGACGGGGCGATGGCGGCGGCGCTCTCGGCAATGGCCGCTGGCTTTGCGGAGTGTGGAGAATTCGGCACGGCGATCGCGTTGATCTGCTGGAGCCGAGGCTGATTGTGGGCCTGGGAGCCTGGTATTCCCTGGATTCGATGCCATGCGACCACGGAAATGATGCAGAGGGACAGCGCGCCGACTGTCCTTGCAAGCCTGGACCAGGCGACTCTGGGCGAAGAGGAGGGAACCGGGTTAGGCTTGGGCGCGATTTCCGCGCGCTGCGCTACCACCTTTTCTTGCCGTTCCTTTTTCTGGGCCGGCGAAGCACCGATCCGCACCGTCGGCGGCACGAAATTTTCAACCACACCGATCACACGCAATGGGTTGTGCGAATGCGATACGACGCCCGCGTTATTGCGGAAGAGGGCGTTGACCAGTGCGCGCTGGCGCGAGTTCAGGAGTGGGATGGAGAGCTGGCGAAAGTTGCGAAACGTCCAGAGCAGATAAATGCGTTGCCAGAGAGAAAGTTCGACTCGCACCAATCCCTGCTGTGTTTCAAATAGCAAGAAGCCGGATTGGAGCCTGTCCAGAAACACGGGTACCGCCCAGGACCGGACCCTTAGATATGCAGCTTGGGTGCCACAGAGTCGGATTGTAACTTGTAGATAACAGATTTGTCATTCGTTATGGCGGGACACCTTGGGTGCAAAGGGTTTCATGCGCACGCCCAGTTGAATGCGTGGTTCGCATCCGGCGAACAGGAGAACGTGTTGAGCATCGCCATCACACAGCAGGTCAAGGAAGAGATTTCCAAGTTGACGAGTTGACTCAGGTGCTGCGCGCTTGCTCGAAGGCACAGAAGTGAAACAGACAAAGACGCAGGTGAGGGCACCGAAGCGCAAAATATCAGCCGCAGGCAGGAGAAGAATCGCAGCGGCTGCACGTGCACGCTGGGCGAAGTTCAGAGCAGGGAAAAAGCAGGGAAGTAAAGCTGGTGCGCCTCTCGGTGCTCATTTCCCCGGATGTTTAGTCTTGTTTCTGAGTTCGTCTTTCTATCCCAGGCTGCGCCCAGAGGGACACTCCGAACGCGACCGTTAAGGCCGCACTAGGGCTTTGCAACCGATTGTCATGCATCAACAGCATTGCTGCCAGCGACAGGGAGCCGATAGGATGTGAGCGGGGACGACCCGACATTTGCGAACACAAGGCGGCAAACGTGAAAACAAAAAAGGGTGTAATCGGAATCCTCACCGGTGGCGGCGACGTACCCGGCCTGAACCCCGCCATCCGCGCCGTAACCATCCGCGCGCTGCGCGAGGGCTGCCAAGTGATTGGCATCCGTCGGGGCTGGGCTGGGCTGGTCGACATCGTCCGCGAGAAAGACTACGACAATAGCGAGAACTTCCAGACGCTGTCGGAGGATCTGGTCAACCGCACCGGCCGTACCGGTGGTACGTTCCTGCACACCTCGCGCACCAACCCCAGCAAGGTGAAGATGTCCAGCGTTCCTGCTCACCTGCAGCCTGCTTATAACGCCGAGAAGAACGACCTGACCGCAGAAGTTCTGAAGAACCTGGATTGGCTCGGCATCGACTACCTCATCCCCATTGGGGGGGATGACACGCTGAGCTACGGCGTACGGCTTTGTCAGGAAGGCGTGAAGGTAGTCGCCATTCCCAAGACCATGGACAATGATGTTCCGGGCACCGACTACTGTATCGGCTTCAGCACCTGTGTGACGCGCACCATTTCCATGACGAACAGCCTGCGCACCAGTGCTGGCTCCCACGAACGCTTCATGGTTCTCGAAGTCTTCGGCCGTTATGCCGGGTTCACTGCCATGCTGCCTACCATGGCCGGAGCCGCGAACCGCTGCGTGATCCCGGAGCATAAGTTCGACATCGAGCGACTCACCGAGTTATTGGTCTCTGACCGCCAGAAGAACCCGAACCACTACTCCGTCGTCCTAGTTTCGGAGGGAGCGACGTTCCAAGGCGGAGAAATGGTCTTCGAGGCTGAAACCACTGACGCCTTCGGCCACAAGAAACTCGGCGGTATCGGGGACCGGGTGTCCGAGAAGGTGAAGGAGCTTTCCCCTAAGTACAACAACGGTAAAACGATCGACGTTATTAGCCAGAAACTCGGCTACCTGGTCCGCTGCGGTGATCCCGATGCCATTGACTCCATCGTCCCTATGGCCTATGGCAACATCGCCCTGGACTTGCTCCTGGGCAAGATTCACGGACGACTTGTCGTCCTCAGGAATGGCCGTTACGACAACATGCCCATCGACACCGTTACTGCCTCGAAAAAAGTTGTTAACGTAAAAGAGCAGTACAACATCGACCGCCTCCGGCCCCACTACAAAAGCTTCGAAATGAAGCCACTTTTCATCCTGACCAGCGAAATGGAATAGTGCACATCGGCGCAGCACCTGCCGGTGCCCGACTCACATTCTGTGCCTTCCAAAAAGCCGCGCACGGCAACGCACATGATCATCGGAAAGCTCGTCGGCGGTCGTCACTGCAAATTTGCAGTTGAGTGCGAGCCGCTCAACTTCTTAAAATTTCCCCTCGCATCCGCTGTAACGTGACCCATCGGCCTTGCTGCTGGCGGAAGGACATCTGACGCGGCGGCGGTTCGGGGCGCTGCTGGGCCGGATCGCGCTGTTGCCGATACCCACGGGATAGATCTGCGGTGGCCCGCTCAAGCAGCGGAATCTGTCTACAAAGGGCTCGGCAAGGAGAAGTGTTGCAAAAGTGGCGGAATATCGGGCAATTTCGGCGGTGCTGGTGCGGATCTCAGACCGTTGGGGACGCTCCGGATGAAAATTGTTTCGCAATGTCGCGAACAGGCGGGGTGAGTGTACAATCGGCACCGTGTTTGAAGTCAACAAGGAGATTCCGGCTTGATGGCCAATTTTTGAGTTTCAATTTGGAAAGCCGATCAATGCCATGGGAAAGTCTGGTTAATTGCCAAACCCAGGGTTATACTCGACGACGTTCTGAAGGCAAACACTGGAGGAAAAAGAATGTTTCACTTAATCTGGTATATTCTTATTGGGCTAATCTCGGGGGTTATCGCGAAATCGGTGATGCACGTGCACATAACGATCGTCTGGACGATCGTGCTCGGCATCATCGGATCGATTATGGGCGGCGCCCTTACCCACATGTTTTCGCGCCCGACAAACAAACGATACCATCCCGCCGGCCTCATTTTTTCCACACTGGGCGCGATCCTGGTTCTCTTCATCTGCTATAAGCTGAAGATTCATTTTCCCCAATAAGTTGTCTCTGGGCCTGCCCCCTGGGGTGAGACAAACAGTTAAGACACAGTGCGCCGTTCGATGGAGAATTCTCAGGCGGCTCAAACCCAACAAACATCGAGCGCAGCTCAGACCGCGGGCCGAATCGGAGCTTGAGTTCATTGGAACGACCAGCCATCGACCCGCCAAGCTGCTCTACGATACAACGGTCTACATTGATGTTCTTCAAGGCTGTTTTCCGCAACGGGGCGAAGCGATGCTGCGGGCGACCGAGGCATGGCATTGCCCGGTCACGGAAGCCGAGCTGGCGGCGACCTGCGGCCTGCTCGATCCCGCTCACCCCCAAACGCCCGAGATCATCGAGTAAGTTGCCGCGGTCATAGACCGGCGGCCCAGCTACCGGGCGATCACGCCCGATCCCGAGATCTGGCGGGAAGCCGGAGTGCTGTCCGGCACGCTGGCCCGGACCCAGGGATACGGAGGAGAGCAGCGGCGGCGCGTCTTGAACGACGCGCTGCTATTCGCTACCGCTCGAAAATACGGATGTGCGGTATTCTCTCGCAACGTTCGGGACTTCGACTTGCTACAGCAACTCGATCCTTCGGGAAAAGTCGTGTTCTATAAAATGGGGGCTCAGTAAGCGCCTTGCTTGGTGCCCGGGTACCGTTAACCAGCGCAGCAGCGGTGTCCGTCAGGGCTGGAGCACTCTTACCACAAGTCGCCGCACCTGCAGTGTGGGCGCGAAACGACAGTCCTCGCTTAGCTAGGACGCTTTGCATCCGTGGCTAGCAGTGATAGCATTGACAGCATGGCGACAATAACGATTCGACAACTTGACGAGAAAACCAAGACCCGGTTGAGGGTCCGGGCTGCCCATCACGGACGTTCGATGGAGGAGGAGGCCAGGGAGATTTTGCGCTCAGCTCTAACCGCTTCCTCACCGGTAAAGGGGAACCTGGCGGAGACCATTCAACGACGATTTGCAGCGTTCGGCGGGCTCGAATTTGAGTTGCCGCGACGCGATGCTATGCGCCAGGCCCCGGGATTTGGCGAATGATCATCCTCGACACTAATGTGCTCTCAGAGCTCATGAGGCCCAAGCCCTCTGTTCGGATTGTGACATGGGTTGCGAAGCAACCAGCAACAGAACTCTTTACGACGTCAATCACCGAGGCAGAAATCTTTTATGGAATTCAGCTGCTCACCAAGGGCAAGCGCCGAGAGGGGCTGCTGGCAGCGGCAGAAGCTATGTTTGCCGAGGATTTGGCGGGCCGCATCTTCGGATTCGAGAGCGACGCAGCGCGAGTTTTTTCTACAATTGCCGCTCACCGCCGTGCGCTCGGCAGACCTATCAGCCACGCGGATGCGCAGATCGCGGCCATAGCCCAAGTGCGAGGAGCCAAGCTCGCGACGCGCAATGTTGCAGACTTCGAGGACTGTGGTCTTGATATCGTTGACCCGTGGAATGGTTCGTGAGCCTGTGGCTTGAGGAAGCCAAAACATCAGGTGAGGCCTAACCCGGCTCCCCCCTGCACCACCTCACTCGCAGCGGGTCGGGTCTCAAGCGCTTCGTGCCCGCGGATGTGCGGTGTTGTCCCGCAACGTTCGTGACTTTGACTTGCTGCAGCAACTTGATCCCTCGGGGAGAGTTATGTTCTATAAAATAGGCGCTCAGTAATTCCCGATCCGTATAGAAGAGTTTTGCGCATTTCTCGCACTGTGCGATGCGCACTCCGCGGCTTGCAATGTCCAAGAGGAGATCAGGTACATTGCCTCCAGAAGCGAGTAGCGGCCTACACTCCGGTCTAAGAGATTTGACTATTGTTTTTTCACAAGGGTCTTGCTCTCGTCCTTGCGGCCGAAATCGAGGCCGAAGTAAGGGTCTGATTTCGTGCCGTTAATCTGGACCGGAACTTCAGTTCCGGCGCCGTTCTTGCTGAAAAATGGGTCCACCGGTTTCAGCAATATCGACTTCCAGCCCGTTACCATCTGCGAAAGTTTCGCGTCCAGGCGCACTTTGCCATGAAAATCGAATTGGTTCCCATCCAAACTGTATGTCCCGGTCAAATTCACTCGGGTGCCAGGAACCCGGAACTGCAGTTGTGAAAAGGAAATAAGCCCGTTGCTGAGACTGAATGTACCCTTCATGTCGGAGCGCACTTCTTCGGAATTATTGTCCTGCGCCAGCTTCGGCTTGCCCTGGCTTCTCATACTGAGCGCGTCAATCTTTCCCTGGATTTTGTCGTTTGTGAAGTGCGCCCCAGACACTTGAAAGTTCCCAGCAAGTTGCAAGCGATTGGCGACGTCTGGCTCGCCGGGCGGCAGGCTAAGCTTCGTCTTCAAACGAACTATGCCGGTTATGATCGGCGGATCAGTTCGTATCGCCATTTTCAGCAGGTCTTCGATCTTTCCCCTCTCAATCACGACGTCCAGTTCCACACGGTGCCCATCGGGGTCTCTCGTCCGCACCGCCGAGCCGTTCGCCACCAGCCATGAATTCAGAATTTTTGCTTTTACCGGCTGAAGGTATATGTCGCCGCTGGTTCCGTCAACAGTGGCGTGAAAGTCAGTATGCAAGGGAACCGCGCGTCCGCTGATCGCAATGCGAAAATCCGGAGTGTCGGTTGCCCCGTCCACGACAATGTTGTCAAGAATACCGGCGTACCTGCCAGTCGACGAGAGGATTCCGCCGAGCCCCTTGATCGTGCCCAAATCTGCATGGTTGAACGAATAGGTCCCGCTCACCGGAGTGTCGCGGGGGCTGTCTGCCTGCCATGGGCCAAACAATCCACTTGAAAGGATGTGTCCCACGGGCTTGGGGTTGGTCAGTTTGGCATCGAAATGCAGGGGAGAACCAGGCCCAATGCTCGTCATTTTCAAGCTTTCGATGTCAAATTCCAGCGGCAGCTTGCCCGGCCGCAGAGTATTGACGATCAGTTGTGCTTTGTCGCAGACGAGTCTATCCACGATGATTTCTATTTTTCCGCCCTTGGGTCCCATGTTATTCATCTCGCTGCGATGTTCTCTGGGCGGCAAATTCAACTGCAATCCCTTTACATACACCGTGTCGACATGCATGGGAGAGCGAAAAAGATCCAGGATTCTCATGCGAAACCGGAATTCTGCAACACTGATGATCGGCTGAACTCCTGGCTCGTGATTGTTGGGGTCCGTGTCTCCGAAAATTCTGAGCTCGTTGCCCGAAACCTGGAGTCCCTTGAACAGCGAGACATGGAATTCGTCGAGCTCGACTTTGCTCTTGAATCTAGTAGACAAAGTCTCAATCACGGTCGCGCGCAGGGTCGGCTCGGCGCGGTAGACCACGATGCCCAGTACGGTGATCGCCACAATTAACAGCAGAGCGATTCCGCCGATCCAGCGCCAACGGCCGACCGGCTTGTTCGCCCGAAGAACGTTTTGTTCGCTTTCTGCCATGCTCGATCTTGAGCTTTCACAGCCGGTTGTAGAGCAACCTGTTGGGGTGTTTGCGGGAGGTCCCCCGGGCCAATTCATTTTTCCAGCATTCGGTCGACCACAGCAAACAGCGAGTCAGGACCTTTCCCCAGCATGGCATCGGGCTTCTGGAAGAAACGCTGGCCCCGTCTTTCTCGAACTGCTTCGCATTTTTCTGCGAGAGACTGGTCAACATCATCACCGGAATCACCGCCGTTTCCGGATCTTTCTTCAAAGCTTTCAGCACGTCCGGCCCGCTCATCTTGGGCAGCATAACGTCCAGCAGAATCAAGGCAGGCACGTGCGCGCGGGCCAGGCAAAGCCTGCCCGAGTCCCTAAAGCTCACAATGTAGCGCTCATAGCCTCGATGGGACCGTGCTTTCGATCCTCACTCTACGCGTGCGGGAAGGCTACTTGCGGACACGAGTCCTTGACCAATATAGAGTCAACACTGCGTTCTGGCTGTTCTGCAACCGCTCTGCCACCTCGTTTGTTTGGAAAGGGCGGTCTTCGGAGTCCAGCTCACGATTGAGCAACTCGGTAATTTCTTCGGCGGTGCTCGGTTTCCTGATCGTATTCAGCGCTCGTGAAATGTGCGCGTCGAGACAACGACTCGAATTCGGAATTTGCCTCATTCCCGCTCCCAGCTCTCAAAAATGAACCGTATCCCTGAGACTGTCCTGATTTCATCGGCTCTATGGGATTCAACGTGATCATCGCGTGCTCGTCAAGATCCTGGCAGAAAAACTACCCTCGGCCCACTATGACCGGGAATGTGAGGTCGCTACATTCTGCGAATTACCGGGCATCCTCCATCATGTTGAGAGGGCGCATTGCGCTTGAAATGGTCGTTCACAATCCTATTGAAAAGGGCGCGCCGGGAAGGATGTTTTTCTGGGAGACCAGCCTTGCGGAATGAGAACGCTGGAAAAAGGTAAAAGCTGTGACATTGGTTATGCTCTAGCCATCAGCTCCTGCGAGGGAGCCAACAGCGTGGAGGCACGTACCGTCACAGCCCTTGATGCGATCACCGCTTTCGCGGTCCCAAACCCCAACTGCCCCT
>Ga0116108_1000937_pt1 | contig 15890 bp, 8 predicted proteins | sample June2015DPH_6_15_FD_88970 | JGI IMG/M metagenome (GOLD analysis project Ga0116108, IMG submission 88970) | Peatland microbial communities from SPRUCE experiment site at the Marcell Experimental Forest, Minnesota, USA - June2015DPH_6_150 | ecosystem: Environmental > Terrestrial > Soil > Wetlands >... | reverse complement strand
CCGTAGGCGCCGTAGGCGCCGCGGTGCCAGACGCCGGGTACGCGGGCACCGCCGCGACCGCGGCCTGCCGGTAGGAGCCAGCCAGCTGCGCTGCCTGCGCCGCCGACGGTATGCGCAGGTGCTCTCCGGTCATGATCAGGCTGGGGTTTCCCCCGATGACGGTCCGGTTGGCCTCGTACAGCCCGGGCCATTCGATGCGGTACCGGGCGGCGATTTCGCTGAGCGAATCACCTCGGCGGACGACGATTTCCGCCGGGGGCCTGGCGGCTGCTTCACGGTGCATCTCGACCACTGCCAGCAGAGCTGCCGGGTGGATCATGGACATCCTCTCGTGACGAGAGCAGTATCCGCATCCATCACGGTGCAGCCGGGATCAGGGGTCTGCCATACCGCCCTCATTTCGGTTCGGTCATTCAGGGTGAACCTACACAGCCATTCCTGAGGTGCCAAATTTTTCGCGCTTTTTATCCGGCACTAGCCCGCTAGATCCCGCCATTCCCGGCTGCCATTCTCCAAGCCGCGGGGAGACCCATCAGACGGGCGCAGGCACCGCCTACCTGGGCGGATACCAGGAATTTCGCTGAGATAAATAATTCATGGCAGGCGGCCTGATTCGCGGAAAAAGTGATTCTCGTCATAGTGCTGCCGTATTCCGCGCCGCCAGGCCCGGCGAACGAGCCCGCGCCTGCGCGGCGCCCGCCGCGGCAGCCGCCCGCCCGCGCCCTGAAAAGCGGCCCTGAAAAGCGCCCCTGAGCGGGCGGCCTACAGGGCGGACGGCGGAGCCGCGTCCAGGGCCTCGATGGTCCGGGCCAGGGCCAGGATCTGCCCGTACATCAGGGGCATGTCCACCTTGTCGAGGTCGAGCAACTGCGGCCGCTGAGCGTCGCCGGCCTGCAGCAGGTAGGTGGGCATCGGGCAGAGCGAGACGGTGCCGAGCCCGGCCGCATACAGGGGCGCGCCCTCGCCGAGGTAGAGCGGGAAGCCGCCCGGCCGCACCGCGGCCACGGGATAGTCGGGCCAGCCCGTGCCGTTGACCGCGGCGACCGCGGCCAGGTAGGCGTCCTGCTCGGTGTTGACCGCGCTGGTGATGTCGCGCTGCATCGTGTAGGTGGTTCCCCAGTCAGGACCGGCCGGCCCGTACTGCCCGGTCACCGGGTCGTTCGTCCACCGGGTGGCGCCGAGGTGCTCGACGGTCACCCCGAGGGTCGCGGCCTGGTAGATATCCGGGTGGTCGAGCATCCAGACGCTGATGGCGTCGTTGCCGATCTCGGCGTTCTTCGGGTTCGGGATGGCCCGGGTGAACTGCGGGAGCTGGAAGTGCCCGGTCACCAGCGCGACGTACATGTCGTTGTTGCGCGCCGGGCGAGCGGCCAGGTGCCGGGCCAGCGCGAGGATCCCGAGCCCGCCATTCTCCTCGACCGCGTTCGGCCCGTCGGTATGGGTGTTGATGATGATGTTCTGCCCGGTGCTCCCCGAGCCTTTCAGCGAGCCCCAGACCGTTTCCGTCGCCGCGCCGACGGTGATGTCCGCGGTGAGCACGAGCGTCGCGGTGGCCTGGCCGCTGGCGGCGAGTCCGGACAGCTGCGTGCCGGTCGAGTCGCCGACCCAGACCGCCGGGCAGCCGGGATCACCGGGCGCCGGCAGGCCCGACGCCGCCGGATAGGGCGTGATGAACGGGCTGTACTGGTTGATCACCTCGTCGTCCGGCAGGCCGGTCCAGGCGCAGACCACGCCGAGCACCCCGGCGTTGCGCGCGTCCAGCAGCGGGACCGGCTCGAAGATGCCCTGCCAGGCGGGATGGGCCAGCGCGGCCGCGTAGGCCGTGTAGTCCGCGGCGGCCTGAGCGGAGCTCCTGCCGGGCTCGTAGCCGCCGGTAGCCGTCTGGCCCAGGTCCAGGTCGAAGACCGACGGCGCGGTCCGCACCAGCGCGATCGCGCCCCGTGCCGCCGTCCAGAAGGCCGCCGTGTAGCCGGTGGCGGGCGGGTAGGTGCCCAGGTCGACCAGCGCGGCGGTAACGCCGCCCGGCGGTGTCTGCCCGGAGTAGGGATAGTAGTAAGTCAGCGGGACCGGGCCGGACCGCCCGATGGCCGCGGGCACGCGCACCCGCAGCGCGAAGTCACGGGCCAGCCAGCGGCTGAAGGTGAGCCGGTCGGTCCGGATCCGCAGCCCCGGCACCGCGGCCAGCTGCTCAGTCAGCCAGTCCACGTAGGCGGCGTGCCCGCTGCTGCCGGTGTAGCGCGTTCCGAAACGGACAAGCTGCTCCTCCCAGTGCCGCACCTGCCGGACACCGGGCAGGCCGCCAGGCGGTCCGGCGGCTAAGCTCGCCCGCCGGCCCGCCGCCGCCAGCGCTGATGGCGCGCCCGCGGCAGCGGCGAGTGCGCCGGCGCCGGCCGCCCCGGCCAGGAACCGCCGCCGCGGCAGGCCAGGGCGCCGCTGCCGGCGGCCGTCTGCCGAGCCGCCGGAACTGGCCTGACTGCTGTTTCTCGTGCTCACTCTCGCTCCTGGCTGGCTGGTGCGGGCATCGAGCCCGGCTCGGCAGGGGCATCAGAATGACCCTGCATCGGATGCCTCCGATCAGCCGGGGCCTGGGCTGCCCGTGCTTTCCGGACGGTAGGGAGAAGGGGCGGGTTCAGCTCTCGCGGGTTTTTACCAGAGTATTCCGCCCCATGTCGGCATGGAAGCGCGGGAGCGCGGCAGCGCAGCTGACGAACGCGACTAGGAGCAGCATCGGCCGGCAGCCGACCACGCTGAGCGGCCCCTAGGCCTGGGACATGACGACGATGATGAGGCCGGACACGACCAGCAGCGAGCCGGCCCAGGTCCAGCTGTTCGCTTTCTCGTGCAGGACCAGGACGCTCGCGGCCAGGATGGCGAGATAGCCCAGCGCGTTGAACGGGTAGGCGATGCTCAGCGGCACCCGGGCGAGCGCGGCCAGCCAGGCGATCGCGGAGATGCCGAAGACCACCAGCCCGCCCAGGACCCATGGCGAGGTGGCCGCGCTGATGACCAGCGAGCCGCCGGAGGATGCGGCATGAGCCGAGGCGAGCTGCATGCCGTGCTTGAGCATGACCTGGCCGGTCGCGGCCACGCCCACAGCGAGGAGCACCAGCACGATGTTTCCGATGGTCAAGCGAGTTCTCCTGGACGTATCGGCAGGGTCAGAGAGCACCTGCTTCAGGCTGTCCGCTGGCACCGCCGGGCGGCGTGCCGACATAGTCAGGTGGCGCCGGCGCCGGCGCAGGCGCAGGCGCAGGCGCGGGTGCAGGCCGCCCTCTGCCTCAGATGAGCTCGGCATGCACGGTTTCCTCGGCGTGCGGGGTGAGGCGCAGGATGTACTGGTAGGCGAAGAGGGTGGGGCGGGCGCGGACCAGGGAGTGGTCGAGGGCGCGGGCGAGTCGCAGCCTGCTGCCGTCGGCGCCGGAGAGGGTGCCCAGCGGCAGGCCGGTGGCGTGTTCGGCGAGGATGTCGAAGCCGCTGGCGCGGACCAGCCGGCGCAGCGTCGCGCGGGTGAAGAACCGCAGGTGCGTCTCGTCCAGGATGCCCCGCCGGTCGTAGCCGAACAGGCCGGCGGCGACCCGCAGCCGCGGGTACCAGTGCGCGAAGTTCGGCACCGACACCAGCACCTGGCCGCCCGGCCGCAGCACCCGCCGGGCCTCGCGCAGCAGCTGGCCCGGCTGGGACAGGTGCTCGATCACGTCCGCCGCGATCACCACATCGAAGCCGTCGCCCGCCCCGGCCGGGATGCCGTCCTCCAGGCTGGCCTGAATGAAGTGATCGGTGCGCTCCCGCACGCCGGGGATCTCCGCGTAGTCCACGCCGGTCACCTCATGCCCGGCCGCGCGCGCCCGCGCCGCGAGCAGCCCGCCCGAGCAGCCCAGATCCAGCACCCGCCCGGCCGGCAGGCCCGCCAGCATGCCCAGGATCACCTCATGCGAGGATCCCTCGCCCTCCTTCAGCGCGTACCCCTCGGGCCCCGGCACCCACCCGGAGGTCCCCAGGCCCTTGCTCACCAGCCGGTACTCCAGCACGTCCCTGATCACGTCCCGGGCATACCGGATCCCGTTGACGTAGCAGATCTCATCCCCGTAATACGTCGGGATCGGGATCTCCGCGATCCGCTTCCCGGCGTGCAGCAGCTGGATGATGATCTGCGTGTCGAAATCAAAGTCATCCGTGTTGTGCTCAAACGGGATCGCCCGCAGCGCGCCGGCACTGTAGGCGCGGTACCCGGAATGAAACTCGCTCAGCGCCGACCCCAGCAGCGCATTCTCCGCCGCCGTCAGCACCCGGTTCCCGGCCAGCTTGTACAGCGGCATCCCGCCGCGGCGCGCCGCCCCCCGGTCCATCATCCGCGACCCCAGCACCGCATCGCACTCACCCCGCACGATCGGCGCCACCATCTGCGGCAGCAGCTCCGGCGCGTACTGGCCGTCCCCGTGCAGCAGCACCACGATGTCCAGCCCCCGCTCCAGGGCCAGCTTGTATCCCGCCTTCTGGTTGCCCCCGTAACCCAGGTTCTTGGTATGCCGCATCACCAGCGTGCTCGGGCTACCTGGCTGCTCGGCCCACGCCTGCCCCTGCGCGAAGGTAGCGTCGTGGCTGGCGTCATCCAGCACGATCACCTCAGCGATCCGCTCCCGGAAGTCACCCGGCACCCGGTCCAGCGTCGCCCGCAACGTCGACTCCGCGTTATAGGCCACCACCAGGATGCCGATACGCGGCCGAGCCACATCGCTACCGCTCACCGACCCAGGCACCTCGCTACTGTGACGCCCGACACGGGCCGCAGACCGGACGCGCGGAATTGTCGTGTCAGGCAATGCTGAACTCCCCAGAACATCCGAGCCGCGCCGCCGCAGCACGGCTACCGATCAGCGCCGCCACGCCAGCACGCGCCCGGCACTCATCGTAGGCGGCCCCGGCAGCCCGTTACCAGGAATTCGCCAGGGCCCTGGCCTTTCTGCCAGCATCCCGTGACGCATGAGGCTGAGCTAAACCTTTGTAGCGAGACGAGCCGGACTCACGACACAGCGACATTGGCCATGGCAGGAATGGCCTCCCCGGCGCGCGATGAGGAGCAGTGGCCTCCAGGCGAGCCCTCCGGCCGGCAGTGCTCCCGTGCGGCGCAATTAACCGCACCTCCAGAATTGATGGTGAACCTTTGATTAACGGAAATGATGACGAGGGCAGCGGTTGCGGTTCCATGCAGCATAGTCAGCGGTTCCGCCGCAGAAATGCCCGCAGATCGCGGGCCGGCCGGGGCCGTGGCGGTGCCGCCGGGCGCAGCTGCGCCCATGGCCTGTCCCGTCGGTGGCCCGGGTTAGCCTGAGCAGGTGCTGGAGACTTTTCATCCGGCTGTTCGGGCCTGGTTCGCCGGGCGGTTCCCGGCCGGGCCGACCGCGCCGCAGGCGGATGGCTGGGCAAAGATAGCGGCCGGCCGTCACACGCTGATCGCGGCGCCGACGGGGTCGGGCAAGACGCTGGCCGCCTTCCTGGTCTGCATCGACCGGATCTACCAGGCGCACGCGGCGGGCGCCGAGCCCGCGGCCGGGCCGCAGGTCGTGTACGTGTCGCCGCTGAAGGCGCTCGCGGTCGACATCTGGCAGAATCTGGAGCGCCCGCTGGCCGAGATCGCCGCGACGGCCGCGGACCTGGGGATGCCCGCACCGGATATCCGGGTGGCGGTGCGGACCGGTGACACGGCCGCCGCGGAGCGCACCGCGATGCTGAAGCGGCCGCCGGATTTCCTGATCACCACCCCGGAGTCGCTGTACCTGATGCTCACGGCCGAGCGGAGCCGGGCGATGCTGCGCGCCGCGCGCACGGTCATCGTGGATGAGATCCACGCCGTGGCGGGGAACAAGCGGGGCTCGCACCTGGCGCTGACGCTGGAGCGGCTGGCGCACCTGGCCGAGCAGCCGCTGCAGCGGATCGGCCTGTCCGCCACGCAGCGGCCGATCGAGGCCGTGGCCCGGCTGCTGGTCGGCGTCGGCCCGGACCGGTCCGAGGCGGACGGGTCGCCGCGCTGCGCGATCGCCGACTCCGGCCACCGGCGCGAGCTGGACCTGGCCCTGGAGCTGCCCTCCGATGAGCTCGGCGCCGTCGCCTCAGCCGAGCAGATGGACGAGATCCTGGACCTGATCGGCGGCCACGTGCAGCGGCACCGCACCACGCTGGTGTTCGTCAACACCCGGCGGCTGGCCGAGCGGGTCGCGCACCAGCTGGGCGAGCGGCTCGGCGAGGACGCGGTGGCCGCGCACCACGGCAGCCTGTCCAGGGACCGGCGGCACCGGGTCGAGTCACGGCTGCGCTCGGGTGACCTGCGGGCCCTGGTGGCGACCGCGTCGCTGGAGCTGGGCATCGACATCGGGCCGGTCGAGCTGGTATGCCAGATTGGCTCGCCGCGCAGTTTCGCCACCTTCCTGCAGCGCGTCGGAAGGTCCAATCACACCCGAAACGGCATTCCGGCCGGCCTCCTGTACCCCACCTCCCGGGATGAGCTGGTGGAATGTGCCGCGCTGCTGCGCGGCGCCCGGTCCGGCCGGCTCGACGCGCTGCTCGTCCCGTCCTGCCCGCTGGACATCCTGGCCCAGCAGGTGGTGGCCGAGTGCGCGGCGCAGGAGTGGGCGGAGGACGAGCTGCTGGCGCTGGTGCGCCGCGCGGCGCCGTTCGCGTCGGTGTCCGCGGAGGACTTCGCCGACGTGGCCGAGCTGATGTCCGAGGGCATCCGCACCGGCCGCGGCCGCCGCGCTGCCTACCTGCACCGGGACCAGGTCGGCGGCCAGCTGCGGGGCAGGCGCGGTGCCCGGCTGGCGGCGCTCACCTCCGGCGGCGCGATCCCAGAGCTGGGTGACTACCGGGTGCTGGCCGAGCCCGATGACGCGCTGGTCGGCACCGTGAACGAGGACTGGGCGATCGAGTCCATGGCCGGGGATGTGTTCCTGCTCGGCACCACCTCGTGGCGGATCCGCCGGGTGGAGCCGGGCGTCGTCCGGGTGGTGGACGCGCAGGGAGCGCCGCCGTCGGTGCCGTTCTGGCTCGGCGAGGCACCCGGCCGCACGGTGGAGCTGTCCGAGGAAGTCTGCGCGATCCGGTCAGCGGTCGGCGCACAGCTGGCGGCCGGCGGTCCGGAGGCGGCCGCGGCTTGGCTCCGCGCCGAGTGCGGCATCGGCGAGGCCGCGGCCGAGATGATCGCCGCCTACCTGACGGCGGGGCTGGCTCAGCTCGGCGTGCTGCCCACGATGGACACGATCGTGCTGGAGCGGTTCTTTGACGAGGCCGGCGGGATGCAGCTGGTCGGCCATGCGCCGTTCGGCGCCCGGCTGAACCGGGCGCTCGGGCTCGCGCTGCGGAAGCGGTTCTGCGTGACGTTCGACTTCGAGCTGCAGGCGGCAGCCAGCGACGATGCGATCCTGCTGTCCCTGGGGCCGCAGCACAGCTTCCCGCTGGAGCGGGTGCCGAAGTTCCTGGCCTCGCGCACCGTCGAGGAGGTGGTGCGCCAGGCGGTGCTCACCTCGCCGATGTTCGCCGCCCGGTGGCGGTGGAACCTGAACACCTCGCTGGCGGTGCTGCGGATGCGCGGCGGCAAGAAGAACCCGCCGGCCATCCAGCGGATGGAAGCCGACGACCTGATGGCCGCGGTGTTCCCGACCCTGGCGGCCTGCCAGGAGAACGTCGCGCCGGGACCGATGGAGATCCCCGATCACCTGCTGGTCCGCCAGACGATGACCGACTGCCTGCATGAGGCCATGGACATCGACGGCCTGCGCGGCCTGGTCGAGGGCATCGAGTCCGGCCGGGTCACCGTCGTCGTGCGGGACACCACCGAGCCGTCGGTGCTCGCGCACGAGATCCTGAACGGGCGGCCTTTCACCTACCTCGACGACGCGCCGCTGGAGGAGCGCCGCAGCCGGGCGGTGCCGCTGCGCCGCGGCCTGCCGGTGGAGCCGCACGAGCTGGGCCGGCTGGACCCGGCCGCGATCGAGCGCGTCGCCGAGCAGGTCCGGCCGGATCCGCGCGACGCCGACGAGCTGCATGACCTGCTGATGAGCCTGGTCGCGGTGCGCCCGGCGGACGAATGGCAGCCCTGGTTCAGCGCGCTGACGGCGGCCGGGCGGGCCGTGACGGTGCACGCCCCGGACGGGCCGCTGTGGGTGGCGGTGGAGCGCCGGCCGCAGATCGAGGCGCTGTTCCCCGGTACCGCGATCGAGCCGGATCACCGGCTGCCCCGGTCAGCTGGAGTGGCCGGCCCGGGTCAGGCCGATGCGGGTCCGGCCGATGCGGACCTGGCTGACGAGGACGCGGCTGACGAGGACATGGCGGCGGCCAGCCTGCTGCGCGGCCACCTGGACTGCCGTGGCCCGTCCACCGTGGCCGCGCTGGCGGGCGCGACCGGGCTAGCGGAATCGCTGATCGTGCGCGCGCTGGCGCAGCTGGAGGAGGAGGGCTTCGCGATCCGCGGCCATTTCACCGGGCCGGGCTCCGGGGACGAGTTCTGCGCCCGGCGGCTGCTGTCGCGCATCCACGTCTACACCCGGCAGCGGCAGCGGCGCGAGGTCGAGCCGGTGACAGCCCGGGACTTCATCCGGTTCCTGCTGCGCTGGCAGCATGCGGAGGCCGGGACCCGGCGGGAGGGCCGGTTCGGCGTGCTGGCCGTGATCGAGCAGCTGCAGGGCTATGAGCTGGCCGCCGGGGCGTGGGAGCACGCCGTGCTGGCCGCGCGGGTGGAGGGGTACCGCCGCGAGTGGCTCGATGAGCTCTGCATGTCCGGCCAGGTCACCTGGGGCCGGCTGTCGGTGCGGGACGCCGAGCCGGACCTGCCGGGGGGATCCGGGGGGTCGTCCCCGCGGGCCGGTACCGCGCCGCGGCGCAGTGGCATGACCCCGTCCCGCGCCACCCCGATCACCCTGGCGCTGCGCGACGACCTGCCCTGGCTGCTGCGGGCCGCCCGCGGCGAGCAGGCCCCGGCTGAGCCCGGGGCCGGCCGCACCCGCGACGTGCTGGATGCGCTCCGCCAGCACGGGGCGCTGTTCCGGCCCGACCTGGCGACGGTGACCGGCCGCCTCCCCGCCGAGGTCGAGGAGGCGCTGTGGGACGGCGTGGCCCGCGGACTGCTCACCGCGGACGGATTCCGCGCCGTCCGGTCGCTGCTGCGCCGTGGCAGCCGGGACCGGTCCTTCCCCTCCCGCGGGCTGCGCCGCGGCCTGCGCGGCAGCACGGGCGGCTCGGCCGGCCGGTGGTCGCTGCTGCCGCCTCCGATCGCCGCCGGTGACCGGGAAGAGCTGGCCGAGGCCGTCGCCGAGCAGCTGGCCGCCCGCTGGGGAGTGGTCTTCCGCGACCTGGTGGCCCGGGAGAACCTGGCGGTCGGATGGCGTGACCTGCAATGGGCGTTCCGCCGGATGGAGGCCAGGGGAACGATCCGCGGCGGCCGGTTCGTCACCGGCTTCAGCGGCGAGCAGTACGCCCACCCCGACGCCGTCGATGTGCTCAAGGCGGTCCGCCGCCTGCGTCGCACCGGCGAGGTCGTCCGGCTGTCCGCCGCCGACCCGCTCAACCTGGCCGGCATCATCCTGCCCGGCCCGCGCATTCCTGCCATCCCGGCCAACACCGTCACCTACATCGACGGCGCCCTCGCGCCCATCGACGTGGGCGCCACAGCCTGACCGCTCCAGCCTGATCGCGACAGCCCGGCCATCTGCCCGGTCTGAGGACATCGCCGCGGGCCAGTCCGGCCCGTGGGTCAGGAAGATCTATTCCCCGAAGGGCAGCTCGTCGTCCGCAGCATCGCGAGCGAGAACCGGAAGGCCGGCGAGCATGGCCATGAGACTCGCTTCACTCCGCGCAAACAGGCATGGAGGCGGCGGCTCAGGCTCGCTGAAGTCGGCCATGACGATGGAAGCGAATGCCAGCGGCTCGTCCCCCAGGAAGAGGCGGAGGCTATCACTGCTGGTATAGGCAGCGAATTGCTCCGCGCCGGAACATCCGATGTAATACGTTCCGCCCATCCGCTCAACGATTCCCGGAAGCGCATCCTCGTGTGACAGCAGGTACACAATTGCGGCATCCGGCGGGACATTGGCCGCCCGCCATTCCCTGTCAGGATCGGTGAGGAACGTGACGCCCCTGACCGGGGGGGCGGCAAACAGCGCTCGCTCGTCAGCCTCCAGCAGCGCGACATCCTGCAGCAGCCTGGCCAGGCCAGAAGCTTCATTGCCATCCGTCAGCAGAACGAGGAACGCTACCAGCGGTGACGTGCCGTCGGGTGCCGCGTCCGCAGCTGGGAAGAGCCGCTGGCGCAATCGATGCCCGACTCCCAGCAGGCCCTCTCGCTCCATCCTGGCGACGGTCGCGAACGCCCTGGGCATTATGGCGGCCGAGCTGCCGAACCTTGCCATGGTCTCGCTGAAGGCGGCGATTGCCTCCGCTGGCTGCCCTGCGTCAAGCAGGACATATCCGCGGTTCAGCAGTGACCGGGCCGCCTCATCGACGAAGGGCTCAGGTGACGAGCCGTACCGGGCTACTACGTCGTTGAGCGCGGCGATCGCCTCGTCATGGCGGCCCGCGCCGGAGAGGCTGAGGCCCCGGCCGCTCATGGCACGGGCTACCTCCGCGAGAACCGGCAGGTCGGCCGAGGAGCCGAAGCGGGCGATGGTCTCATCGAACACCGATATCGCTTCATCGGGACGGTCATCGAGGTCGAGGCTGATCCCCATGGCGATCAGCGCCATGACCACCTGCCGCATGATATCCGGATTGTCTGATTCGCCGAAGCGGGCGACAATCTGGGTAAATGCGTCCCGCGCAGCCTCGGTCGCACCGTCCTGCTGCCGTATTTCCCCCAGCTCGTAGAGGCTGCCGATGGCGGTTGCCGGCGATGCCGATCTGGCGCTCCGGCTGAATGCCGCTGCGGCCTCCTCGCGCCGGCTGCGCCTCAGGGCGGCCCAGCCGACCGGGAAGCACGCATCATCGCTGAGCGCGCCGATGATCAGCTCCCATGTCGCGGGGACGAGGGAATCGGGTGCGGCGGCGTGCCCCTCGGGGCCGTCCCAGTAGGCAACGACGTAGTCAACAGCCTCGTAGTTCTCGCCGCTTGCGTCGGCGAAATGCAGCAGTGAGATACCGGCGCCTGGCAGCACGGGCTCGAGCGCCCACCCGAGGGCATCCCGGAAGGCATCATCTGTCATCGGCGCACGCCGCCGCCGCCACAGGTACTGGCCGGCCAGGTCCCTGAGCTCATCTGCCCGGATTGCTTGCGCCACGCCGCACCGGCGCCAGTCGATGGCGGCGCAGATGACGGCGAAACCCGCGGGCGACGAATTCTCGGCTACCTGGAATCGCCTCAGCAGGTCGGGACCGCAGATGAGTTCCACCCCCAGCCCCCGCTCGGGGCGGCCATGTGCCCGCAACCCCGGATAGGCCTCAAGCGCGCGCTCCCAGTCCTGTGGTCCCCATGAGGCGCCGAATGAGAACACTGTTGCCAGGCGCAGCAGATTGGCCGCATCTGAGAGCGGCCCCCTGGCCTCGCCGCTGCGCGTCTCCTTGTAGCGGGAGTAGAGGTCGTCGCGGAGCGTCGCTACGACGACCAGCCCCGGCAGCTGACGATGCCAGCGGGCCAGGCGGGCGATGTCAATGCAGCCCGCGTCCAGGAATCGGTCCAGCTCGTCCAGCCACAGGACAATGCCACCCCGCGTGTCGCCTGGGACAAGCTCGAGCAGGCGATCGAGACTGCGGGCGGCAAGGTTATGGGGATCGGGCATGACGAGGACCCGATCGGGAAGCACGCGCCGCACCGCCTCGAACGCCGCCCTTGATTTCCCCGACTTGGATGGCCCTAGGAGCAGCACAAGCCGGGGCCTATCTCCATCGGATTTCTCCGCCAGGTCGCGCAGGCAGCGTTCGAGCTCCTGGTCGACAGCACGCGACACATAGGCAGGCCGCGGCAGGGAGGCGCTCTCAGCCTGCTGGCGGGCGAGGCTGGAGGGCGAGACCCCGAGTTCCGCCGGATCAGCATCCCGCGGGAGTCCCCGGTATTTCACCAGCGTGCGAAGCTCCCTGGCTATCTCGGTACTAGCCAGCGCTGCCGACTGCGCACCGTCCTGCCGGTGCTGAGTCCGGCTGCGGAGTTCGTACGTCACGCCGGCCAGCAGCGTGAAGGCGAACGGAAGGCCCACCGCGACCTGCTGGCTCGCATGCAGGTTGCCGAGCCCGGCGGCCAGGGCGCCGAAAAGCAGGCTGGCCATCGCGAGCGAGGCAATTGCCCAGCGCGCCCGGCGCGAGGTGCCGCTGCGGCCCGTGACCATACGTACGTTCTACTCGCGCCCCAGAGCGCTGCTCAAGCGCCAGCGCCTGCCCGCATGCCGTCCGGTTGCCCGGCGTCTCGCCGCCTGCCGCCGATCCCGCGGCCACGCGGGACGAGCTCGCCATCGCCGCCGCCGTGAACAAGATCCACGGCCTGGTCCTGTCGAGCACTCTGCTGCCCTCCCGTGGGACAACGCCGACCTGCTCGTGGTGCGCGACGACGGCGAGCTGCGCGACGCGGTCAATGCCGCCAGGCGGCAGCCCGGACGCGACATCGGGGTGCCAGGCGGCATCCGGACCCCTCCGGAGTCACCCGCCTGGTCTACCGCCCCCGGTGAAGGACATCCGGGGCCTAAGGAGGTGTCCGGATCGGGGCTCAGGCAGGCTGGCCGCCGTCCGGCCCTGGCGCCGCCGCGGGCTCGAAGGCCAGCGAGCAGGAGTTGATGCAGTACCGCTCGCCGGTCGGGGCCGGGCCGTCGCCGAAGACATGGCCGAGGTGACCGCCGCAGCGCCGGCAGACGACCTCGGTGCGGCGCATGAACAGGCTGTTGTCCGGCCGCAGCTCGACAGCCTGAGCGAAAGCAGGCTCGTAGAAGCTCGGCCAGCCGGTGCCCGAATCGAACTTGGCGTCGGAACGGAACAGCTCGTTCCCGCAGCCGGCGCAGCGATAGAAGCCGTCGTCATGGTTGTCGACGTACTCGCCGGTGAATGCCCGCTCGGTGTGGGCCTGGCGCAGGACGCTGTACTGCTGGGGAGTGAGCTCCCTGCGCCACTGCTCATCGGGCTTCTCTACCTCGGCTGCTGAGGCGGCCGCAGCCCTGGCTCGCGTCTTGCGCATCGGCAAGGTCCTTTCGCTCGCGTCGCTCACCCTGACCGGCGTAGCTCCCCGGCCGGCCGAGATGACCGCGACCTTCATTATTCGGAGCCGTGGCGTTCGCGGATTGGTCTCCGAGGGCCAGCCCGTGCCGGGCTGGCCCGGCACGGGCGGTCCGCCGGGCCACGGCTGCGCAGGCGACCCGGAGTCGCTCGGGCCGGGCCAGTAGCTGGCCCGGCCCGAGCGGTGCCGCTGGCGTGAGAGCGGCAGCGGCGCCAGTCAGTGGTTGGTTCCGAGCTGGACGGCATCGACGGTCAGCAGGTGCACCGGCTTGGCGCACGCGGTGGCAGCGTAGTAGGTCGGGATCGCGACCGTCTGGTTCGGCGGGATGATGTCCAGGTAGTCCGCGGGCCTGGGCTGGCATAGTGCTGGCAGGTAGGTCGCCGCCTGCACGATCTGCAGCTGGGCGTAGGCGATGCCGCCGGGCTGGAGGGTGACGAGCTGGCGGGGAGTGGCCAGGTTCTCCAGGGAGGGCAGGCCGATCCGGGTGACAGGCAGGCCGCCCGCCAGTGATACCCCCGGGTACCCGTAGAGGGTGCAGGGAACGTTGTCGAGATTCGTGAAGTCGATGTTGACGTAGACGCTGTCACCAGCGTCGCCCGACGGCGTGATCTTCGTGCCCAGGTACCGGGACAGGCACTGCGGCGCGGCGCCCTGCGAGCTGACCGCGGGAGAGGCCGGGGAGACGACAGCGGAGCCCGCGGTCGTGGAACCGGCCGTCGTGGAACCGGCCGTCGTGGAACCGGCCGTCGTGGAGCCGGCGGTCGTGGAGCCGGCGGATGAACCCGCTGCGGACGCGGTGGCGGAGGACGGCTGCGCGCTGGCGGCCGGCTGGGCGGTAGCCGCGGCGCGGGGCGCGGCGCTGCTGCCCGGCCCGCTGCACGCGCAGAGGAGCAGGCCGGCGGTGGCGGCGAGGGTGCCGATCAGGAGCGACTTCATCGCGGATTCCTTTCATGACGGAAGCTCACGCTGATACGAGTCGCCGTGAGCCGCCCCGCCAACAGAAAGCTCACCGGAAAAAACCGGGCCGCGCTTCCGCCGCGGCCGTGGCGCTCCCGGCATCGCCCTCGGGCCCCGGGAGACATCCGCAGGGGATGAGACGTTGCCCGCTGCGCCAGTCCTGGGCCTTGCCGCCTGCCGGCCTCGCCTGGCCCAGCACGAGCGGGCTTCCCTGAGCCGGGACCGTCAGTGGCCCGCTGTCATCGCCGCGAGCACGGTCGCGCAGCCTCGGTCCAGGCAGCCAGCTCTGGGCAGGTCTGGCGTAACGGCGGGACAAGCGGGTGTCATCCGGAAGCTGACCGGGCTTTCGGCAAGATCAGGCATGAAATTGCCCGTATGTCCGAGCCGGGCCAGGAGGCTCATGCCGATCAGCGGGCCAGCCGCGCGGATCATCACCCGTCCTGGGCGATGGCCGCCGACCCCGCGGAAGCTAGCTTCGCGACATCGCACAGTTGGGTCCGGACCGGAGGCGATGCGATGGAAGGCCCGAAGCGGCCCGCGCCACCCGCCTGCCAGGCACGCGGCGGGGCGGGATAATGCCGGTCCAGGCGATCCCGCTGGCCCTGACCGCGAGCCTGTATCCATTCGGCCTGGCGGTCCTGCTGCTGCTCGCCGAGGCAGAGCGGTATAAGGGCCGGGTGACGGTGTTCCTGGCCGGTGCGGTCATCTGCACGCTTGCGGTCGGATTCGTGATCGTGTTCGCCCTGCACGGTGCCGGGCTTGGCCAGCAAGGCCAGCAAACGCCGCGGTACGGGCTCCGGCTCGCGATAGGCGTCGCGTTCGTGGCCGGCGCGGTGATACTGGCCCGCAGGCCGCCCAAGCCGAAGAAACAGAAGGAGTCCCGGCTGACCAGGGCGGCCAGGCAGGGCGGCCTGATCGCGGCACTGATAGCAGGCATCGTGCTGTACCTGCCGTCGCCAACATATCTGTCAGCGCTGCAGGTTGTTGGCTCCTCGAAGCTGAGCACCGCGGGGACCGTCACGTGGGTTGTCCTCGTCGTCGCCATCACGCTGATCACGATCTGGCTGCCCACGCTTGTCATCGTGCTCGCGCCTGGCTGGTCGAAGCCGAAGCTCGCGGCGCTCAACTCATGGCTATCCCGGAACTCGCGCACGCTGATGGTGGTCGTGCTGGCGGTGCTCGGGGTATGGGAGATCATCGACGGCATCATCGGCCTGGCCTGACACCTCAGGCGCGCCGCTGGCGCACCCCGGCCCGCCGGACGCCGGGGCTGGCTCCCGCGCCGTCCACCCCGGCAGAGCATGAGGCGCGCCAGGCGGGCGCTCGCGGCGGCCAGGCGCGCCGATTTCAGCCAGCGGGGCGGCCAGGCCGGTTAGGCCTGGCCGTTGATGGCGACCGAGCTGGCCGCTCAGATGCTGATGGCGACCTTGCCGCGGGCATTCCCGGCTTCGAGGTGGCGCAAGGCCTCAGGTACGCGGTCCAGCGGGTAGATCCGGTCGATGCTCGGCCTGACTGTGCCCGCCTCAATGAAGCTGATGAGCCGTTCCGGGTCGGCGGCGCGCTGCCGCGGGGTGACCATGGTCAGCCGCTGGCGCAGGAACGGTGACAGGGCCAGCGCCCGCAGTTGCCGGCCCATGCCGGTCCAGTTGCCGTCGTCCTCGCCGCCGACAAGGACCGCGGTCCCGGCCGGCGCGAGCGCGCGGCGCAGCCGGGACAGGCTGGGGCTGCCGGCGATGTCGATGATGAGGTCGTAGCGGTG
>Ga0116108_1000932_pt1 | contig 15955 bp, 21 predicted proteins | sample June2015DPH_6_15_FD_88970 | JGI IMG/M metagenome (GOLD analysis project Ga0116108, IMG submission 88970) | Peatland microbial communities from SPRUCE experiment site at the Marcell Experimental Forest, Minnesota, USA - June2015DPH_6_150 | ecosystem: Environmental > Terrestrial > Soil > Wetlands... | reverse complement strand
CCATGCCTCATCGTTGAAGTCATGAGGAAGTGTAGCGTTAGCCATGATATCCATGGCCTTACGACTGAGCGTGTAGCAGAATCCCCAAGGAATCTTCACAGCTGCGTTGTCATTGTTGGTGTGTCCTGTGAAGTCGTGGTTTTGATAGCCCGATGACTGAAATTGTGCTGACTTCAAAATCACGTCATCATCAACTTTGGCTAAAAAGTCATACCCGTTGACATGTGCCCACCTGATCACTTCCTGCACCTTGTTCGGTAGCCCTCCGTAATCGTCTCTACAGTTCAAGAATACCTCGTCCGGCCTAGGTTCCCTTGAGGACGGTCCCAAGAAGAAGAGGTAGTCCAGCCCCGAGGGTATCTTGGGTATCCACGTAGCGCGCTGGGCATCTGCGTACGCTGTGCGAGTGTGGCAAGTGATTAGCGCGAGCAGAGTCTTCATTGTCGTGGAGGTCTCCTTAGTGATCTAGGTTCTACAGGAATAGGCATAGACCATCGTATCCAGTCTGGGGGAAAGAGCGTAGAAGGGTCGGTCTACAGTGCAATTTGGTACTTGCAATTCACAAACCATCTGCTAGGGGCTATGGCGATTCCTTGCCCACGTCGTAGATAACTTCCCCACCAAGAGAACGAACTGTTTGGGATGATGTGATGTTTACACTGTGACATCAGGAACAAGTCCTCATGTTCCCTGCCCATCTTATAACCCGACCCTTGTTCATTGAGATCAACGAAGGTAGTTGGGCAATCTTGAGTGTAATGGAAATTGTTTTTAGCCCAACGAGGTTCGTCTGAAAAGATGAAGAAGTGAGGCTCTTTGAGCCTATTCCTCACATGGGCTATGGCTTCTTGATAGTACTTGTCAAGAGGCACGGCAAGTATGCTTGCCCATTGAGGTGACAAATAGTCTCCTCGTCGTATAGACAGACACACGCTGTCGGAAGGCTCCAATATACGGGCTTCCATTGCTTTCGTCTCGACGCCAACGGGCTCCCTGAGGGTAAACTCTGATTTGATGATGTCCTTGATGTCTTCGAAGTATTTCCAGCTCTGCCAACTCCCTCCCAGTGTTAGATTTTTCTTACCTTCTACCAGTGTGGGGTTGTACTTGTATCCGTGATCGGGCTCCCACACAAGTTCTCCGTGAACCTTGAGCATATGTACACGGTGATCAACTATGTTATATGGACTCATCGCGTATGGGAAGTTGGCCACGGAAATGTCCATAGCGAAGTCTACACTTTGTCTATTGGACAAGGCACGCGCTATGGCATACTGAAACAATTGATTGCCTAAGCGTCCGTTTATTTGTGAAATGATCATCTGAGTCTCCGGGGTGCCCTGAGAGGTCTAGGCGACGGGGGTAACGAAGGTAGAGTAGATATAGCTTCCATTGCTTGTAGCGGGGGTATAATCTGCACCTGTGATGAAGGTGTGACTTGTGGTGTTGGCGCTCTCCTTCGATCATCCGCAGGAAACTTAACAATACCAGGTACGCACTCTGTATATCTGCGTGAGATGGCGTTCCACCATTCAAGGTTTCTGTTGTGTTGATGAAGCAGAACAAATGGCTCACTTTTCCCCGCAGGATACACTATACCGTCTTTAAGCACTGGATGTGGATTCGTCCAGATTGTTGTTCTTCCACCTAGAAACTGCACTAGACCACCCACGCATCCGTCTTCCAATTTGGGGAACAAAGTAATCTCTTTGAATGTGGTTCTCAGAAGAAAGTTAAGAACCCCCTGATCTATCAGCCCCAAGTCTGCACTCAACATTTCATACATCTTTTGCAGAAGGTCTCTGAGAGCTTGTGCCTCACCAATTATGGTGCCACAGCAACAAGCATCGTACTCTTTCAATTGCTCATAAGCTTCGAGGCTGATCCACTTGATCCAAGTGTCAGTTCCTCCACCATTTTCTATGGTAACGCTGTCTGTACTTCCTACCAGACGGTGACCTTTGAGATTCTTCTCCAACCACACAGAGGGATCGGACTGGAAGACCACATCCGGCCAGTCTGTCCAGATTACATTGCGAAAGTCTTGAGCATGCTCATTCAGGAATTTCAGAATAGGTTTGATACGTTCGAAACCGAAGGTGCCAGAGCCTGTAGAGAAGTCTATAACCATGAAGCCTGCGGATTCCAAATTTTGTCTGATATTATCGCTGACTCCACTAACGAACATCAATTTCGTACCTTTGAATCTTGTCCTGATCAATGAGACTACGTAGGGCACGAACATCTCCCAGTTAAGCTCACGAATAGGAGAATTCTTGGCTACAGATATTGTCAAATCATTTGCTGAGTCCATTGTCTAGTTCTCTCTAAACCTTCGTATATCGGGGTCTTTGCTACCCAGTCCAGATAGCGACGTGTCTTGTTCGTGTTGGCTCTCCACTCTCCGTGGAAGTCCCAATGACGATTCTCCATTGTAGAGAAGGTAGGGTCTACCGGAATGTTGAATAGAGACTTGGCAATTAGGGCCAAATTTTCTATTGGGGTGGAAGTACCTGTGCCCACGTTGAACGAATGCCCGTAAAAGTTAGGAGTCAAATTCACTGCCGCTTTCACAAACGCATCGCATACATCGTCCACATACACAAAGTCTCTGGAAATGTTCTTGTCAACCAGCGGTGGATACATTCCTGCCAAAGCCGAAGACACCAGCTTGGGAATAAGCCGCGAAGGGTCTTCCATCGGCCCGTACACTGAGTAGAGCCTGAGATTAGCACAACGTACACCTCGGTGCCTGCCCCAGTAATGGATCAGGGCCGAGGTAGCTGCCTTGGACACTGCGTAGTGGCTGTTTGCCAATAATGGGGCATCCTCTGTGGGCGCGTTTGCTTGTTCTCCATACTCTGACGAGCTACCAGCATGAATATAGCACTGGGCAGTCTTCAACTTGCTCATCAACTCCATGAAACGAGTCTTGAAGATGACATTCGTCTCGTAGATACGTTCTGTGTCAGTCTCGGAAGAGTATGCCCCATAGGTGACGAGATCGAACACTGTTGCCGGTTTCACTTCGTTCAGCGTGGTGCGAGGATACTTCGTAAGGTCAACCTCGATGATGTTGGGCAAGCCTTTTAGCCTGTCTTTCTTCGAGAAGAACGTACCGTATACGTCCTGCCGTACGTTGAGCAACTTCCTGAACAGGTTTGCTCCTATGAAGCCGCTGGCTCCCATAACCAAGATAGGGCCCTTGAGTGTTTCAATCATGTTATCCTCTGAGTAGGACTTGTTCTCGAATGTATGCCGCGTCGATGCCGCATTCTTTTCGGTGAAAATTTTGTGATCCGTAGGTGTGTGATGGGTAGCCCTTAGCACAGAAGTGACGATCTGCTGCCAACATCTGCCCGAGGCTTCCTTGTGCAACATGCTCTTCCACAACCCATACAGGACGGGAGCAGAAGTCTGGGACTTCCCTGATGGGCAACTCTGTCACCACCCAGAAGTCTACATCCAAGTCCTTCACAGCTTCATACGTGCTTCCTGCTAGGGCTCCTATGGCAATGATGACCGGCCCTGTGCCTTCTTTGAGCCTGCGCCACGCTTTGTATTCTCCACCGATTTCTTGTTCGCTCTTGCCGAGCCGAAGGTACGTGGGATTCACTGAGGCTTGTATTCTGTCCACTATCGGGTCCACATCACTTCCAAAGGCCGGGACGTACACGCGCATGTTCGGCAGCGTGAGGAGTACCCCATAGTCTTCAAGTGCGTGATGTGTGGCTCCCATCACTCCATAGCCGTAGCCCCCGCCATTGCCCACTAGGTGCACGGGCAGATTGTGGAGGCAAACATCGTTGCGTATCTGCTCGAAGGGACGCGCATAGATGAAGGGCGCTATGCTGTAGGCCCACACCGTGAGCCCAGTCTTGGCTATCCCCGCAGCCGCCGATACCATATTCTGCTCGGCTATGCCAGCGTTGATAAACCTGCCCTGTAGGGCTTCTCTGACGGGCTCTAAAGCCCCGAATCCTAGATCACCTGTGAGGAACACTGTGCTCTCGTCGCTATATTTCAGTATCGCGTCTGTAAATGCTTTTCTCATGACTTCTCCACCTCTTGCAGAGCGAGTTGGTACTGCTCGGCATTCATAGGCAGATAGTGCCATTCCAGTTTGTTCTCCATGAAGGAGACTCCGCGACCTTTTACCGTGTCCATGAGCACGATGCGTACCTGATACTTGCTTTCTACTTGCAGGGCGCGCTTCAATTCTCTATAATCGTGACCACTCACTTGCTCAAGCCACGATCCGAAGCCATCCAGTTTGCATCTCAGGGGCACCGAGGCTATGTCAACCGTCGAGCCAAACCCCTGCAGATGGTTCTCATCTACTACTATGGTGAGGTTACTGAGTTTGTTCTGAACTGCAAAGATGAGTGCTTCCCAGTTCGATCCCTCCTGCCACTCACCGTCTGAGGTGAGGCAATATACGTGACGATCCATGCCTTGAATCTTATATCCGAGGGCCATCCCCGCCGCATCCGACAAACCGTGACCCAGACTGCCGGTGGCAAAGGGTATGTTATCTGACCACTGCATTGCTGGGTGTCCTGCCAGATGTGTCCCGTCTTTATGAAATGTCTTCAGGTCGTCATCAGTCAACTTGCCCTGAGTCCACAGAGTAGTGTAGAGCGCACCGGCTGCGTGCCCTTTGGACAGAATAAACACATCCTCTGGGCGCATAACTTTATGATGCAAAACAAGCATCGCGTCCAGCGCAGACAGGTTGCCGCCGATGTGTCCTACGCCAGCCTCATAATGCAGCTTAAGCAGGCGTTTCCTTGCTCTCTTTGCTAGTTCCTGCATGAACCTTCTCCTGAGTCTTTTGGTACTCCCTGCGAGCCTCGTCCAGCATTTGCGCTACCTTTTCAGACGGTGCATGGCAGTCGGGATATGAAACTTTGTGAAACCCTATGGGATACCCCGGCATCCATTTGTCTGTGGTCATAGTCTCTCCAGTAGAACAAGCAGCAAGATAAGAGCCACTACCGCTACCAAAATCTGCAGAGCACGCTTTTCTATCTCCCATATCCACCGAATCGGAGTTTTCCACGGGGGTTTCTTGTCAATAAGCCATTGCATTTCAAATACCACTCTTCCAAAGATCGTGAGCGTAGTACATTAGCCGTTCATTGTAAATATCAGGAGTTTCCGCGAGATGAGCGGTGATCTGTACATTACTGTGCAATGGGAACAACGGGTCTCTATCCGATGGGCTACAACAACCGTCCATGTGTGGACTAGCGCTGTAACGCCTATCTTCATGCAAGAATATTCCATGCTCTCCTAAATGCGTACCAGACCATTGATCTTCAGAGTAGGTATCAACCTTGGAGTCTGCAAGAACCTGAGCGGACTTCTTGCTGAGACAGTATCCCGATCCTCCACCTGCGTAAGTAAATTTATTCCATGGATTACGCCACGGTCTGCCCACGTAGTCGTGTTCCTCGAATCCGCTTTTTAAGAAGCGTCCAATCTGGATGTAGGTATCGGTAGGGCACATGAAATAAAAATCGTAGTCCTTCTTCAGGGCTCGTCGTATGTTCTCCCTAGTACCCCATGCTCCATAGATATACCTGTCTGGTATGGGTATAAAAACCTCATCCGACCTCGGTATACAATGCACATCTGGTTCTTTCTGATCTTTCCAATACGGATGACAACCCTCTACGTCTAGGCTTGCCAGCATCTCACTCTCGTCTTCGCCTGTTGGTGTGCCATCTCCCATACTGAAAGCATAATCAACATTGTGAAAACTAGAGATGTCTTCTAAATACGTTTCTCGTATGGCTTGGTGGCTTCCCTTCAAAGCATACTTTCGGCAACTTCCGATGCTGATAAAAACTTTCATAGCCTACCTCCCTAGTCTAGGTGGCCGTCTTAGGCTACGCTTCGGTGCTGGCGCTTCCCTGTGCCACATTACACACAGACTGTGAATTGTGTGGAGTTGAGGATACTTCGCTATGAGGGCGTTTTGGCTGTCGAAGAATTCAACAGGTAAACCACCATCTCCAATGTAGTCATGGGAAGAATAGTGAGTCAGAAGTACTCGTTCTACTCGGGCAGAGCACCCATCTACTGCGGACTGCAGGCAGAGATCAGTGCCCCACAAATGCCATCCCAATTTGGGATCAATCTTATACTTGCATTCCCTGTTCAAAACAATAGCAAACTCATCGAGAGAGATAGCATCGGTTCTCCTACTTGGAAAGTCTATCAACCCTGAACGACCACTTTGCACAATCCCAGCACCCTTTACATCGTCAGAATTCAGTTTTCCCACCATTCCAGCAAACCCCAAGATGGTATCTTTGGATAAGCTGGGTAGTATTTTCTCAATGGCCTGTCCTGAACCTTCAGGAAAAAATACATCCTGATGGCAATATAAAATCCACGGACACGTTGTCTGCTGTACACCTCGGTAGAATGCTTCGGCACCAGATGTTGCCCCGCGTACGGGGATGATCTGCACCTCAATCTCCTTCAGGCCGGGGGAGGACAGCACATACTCGCTGAATTGCTTGTCATTATTGACAGCCACAACGACGGCGATATTAGGATTCGTCTCCATGATTATCCTGAGCCTTATTAACACGGTAGTCTGTGTTCTTAGTGTACTTTTTATTGTTGCATCCACCTACACCGTGGCACAGTGGCTGAATGTTTGTGATGCCGCCAGAACCTCCGTGTATCAACGCAACAACATGGTCTGGTACCAATTTTAATCCCAAAGAGACTAGCACCTGCTCTGTACGCTTACAACAAAGGCACATATTTCCCGTGGAGATTTTAAGAGCTGTCCACTCTTGTGCAGTGAAAGCTCCTTCACCTCCCAATTCGAATGAGCGACGTTTATTCTTTTGGGCCTTTACCTTTTCCGGGTTTTCCTTACGCCATTTTCTAGTCTTTTCACGTACTTTTTCTGGATTCTCTTTATTCCATACTCTAGCTCTCTCACGTGCTTTTTCTGGATGGGAAGCATTCCAATTGTTGCTGTATTCACGTACCCCTTCTGGGTCTTTTTGTCTTCGTTTAAGTCTGCTCTTACACGCCGATTCTCTTGCTCTCTCTGGATATTTTTCTCTCCACCTACGTGACGATTCCGACATAAATCCTCCTTCAAGGACGGGAAGGGAGCAGTGAAGGCTGCTCCCAGCCCTAGCTCAAGATTCGAGGTCTTGAGATGTTTCAAACTTCATCTGCATAATGCCCGGGCGTTCTACGGCCCCATTTCTCAACATAATACCTGTTTGCTGCTTCTCTTTTCAACTCTAGCGCATGCTCTCTGGTGTATGAAGAACTAGCATGCTTATGTGCGACCGTCACCAGCGACGTAACCGCGAGCGTAAAGCCCGCACGCTGTGCTCTGCGGCAGTAATCCACGTCTTCTCCCCCATAAAAAGTGAATTTCTCGTCCAGAAGTCCGATCTTGTCGATCAGCGCGCGCCGAATTAGGACACAGACGAAGCTGAGATAATGCTTGGTCTCATGCACAGCTTGCCCCGAGCATGAAACACCGTTTGCTACGCCGTCCACGCTGGGGGAGAGAATGCCTACGTGTGGGTGGGTGACGAAAAGGCTCTGCAAAGTATACAACGTTCCAGTATGAAGAAATCTCACATCATCGTTGCAAAGTAATATATCGTCAGAACATGCCTGTATACCTATATTACAGTTTCTAGCGTAAATGAAGGGAGAAACCCCTTGAATGACCGTCCAGCCCTTAGGGTTCCCTATGGCGTCCCCGTCACGCACCAGAATCTTGGGTGCCTGCGGAGCATACTGCTCAAGGCTGCTTCTGCACCCTTCGAAGATATCCGGGTATTTGCTAGGTATAATTATCGTTGCAGCATTGCCGGGAGGAAGGGCAACCTCGGGTTTCCTATGCCTTTCTAGGCGTCTCACTTGCTTGTACCGTCAGATTTGTCCTGCTGCGCCGGACTGAATGCATGCCCAGTTACAGCCCCAAGCACTGTTGCTGTGTACGCCACGTATGCTGCGTCGAGGTGATGAAACCACTGCATCACTGAACCTACTATGAAGACGAACACAGCGATAGGCAAGTGGTAATCCTTAGCCGCTGATAATATTTTATCCCACATCTGAGCCCTCCCTGTTTATGACGCATAATACGGCAATTTATAGATGGTGCCACTAATGTTGATTTCCAAAAACCCAGCAGGATGAGCAGGAAGTACAATTGCTCCCGTATCGCTAGCGGTGGCAGCTGTGGTTATACCAAGTGCAATCCCCGTCAAGGAGCCTGTAGGAGTAGCCCCTTGAACAGTCAAGCCACCAAGAGCTGTGGTTGCTTCGTAGTCATAGGTTGTAGATGGGGACTGAAGACTCCAATACGAAAATCTATTTCCATTGATGTAATCAACAGACTTACCATGCTCGGTGATTATTGCGTGATCTGCTGGCAATGGGTCAGCCGCTGTACTAATGAAACTGTTGTTTGTAAACGATCCTATGCCATTTGCAAGAGACATAATCGTATACATACTCGTTGTACCAGAGTTGTTTTGCAAAGAATATGCCGTGCCACTTGCAATGTATACGGGAAGTTCAAGTTCGACATGATTTGCATCAAGGAAGGTTTTGATAGCATAACGGGTAGAACCTACCCATAGCCAACGGTTAGTCCAGTTAGACCATGTGCCGCCTGTCAAATATACCCATACACTGACTCCTGATGAAATGTAAGATGTTCCTGTAGGAGTCGCTACCATTCCTATAGTTCCAGTAGTATATGCATTTTGATCGTTGATGATTGTGTTGTTGTTGACAATTGCCGTTTTGAAGGTATCCCCATTTCCGGGGGGGTTAATCTGCAAAGCGAGGGTACCGTTCTGCTGGCTATTGCTGTTGATGATGATGTTGCCATCGATGACAGACGCGCCTGCAGCAATAATGCCTGCTGCTCCGTATTTAACTACATTGTTCTTTATAACACTGCCCTGTGCATTGGTGACAGAATTATAGACAGCGATTCCAAAATCGCTGCTGTAGCTAGTGCCATCAGGGTTATCGCCAGAATCCTCAACTACGTTGCCTATAACAGTAGAACGACCCGTACCAGCATCATCGTTTCCTATGGTAATAGACCCCCAACGTATATGGTTGCCCTCAACATGAACACCTGTATCGCTAAGGCCGTAACCAGTACCTGCCGATTGCACTAAAATGCTAGACATGAAGCAATCGTTTTCGGTGATGTCTGAATTGAAAATATTCAAAGGATTCATCCCCGCTGTGCCTAAAAACTTGTTTCCCTTAATAGTGATATACGAAGGGAGTAGACCAAGATTGTCTGTTCCCATTTCGATAGAATTTCCAACACGTACATTGCCCTTTGTTTGGGTGTATCCGTCAAAAGTGTTCCCTTCAATGACTACGCAGGACTGAGAAACAACTAACATAGAAAACTGGGTGTTAACACTGTTATCCGTCTGGATAAAATAGTTGTTGTATATGTGACCGCCAGCGTTTATGTACGGAGTTACTGGAGATGCTTGTGTCCCGCCAAATCGGGCTATGCCTAGACAGGCATTCCCATTGTTTCCTGAGTTTTTCGTAGAAATAGCAAAGCGGTTGTCATGGATGTCAAAGTGGGTGCAATCAAGGTTGTTGCATAGATTGTTGGCTTCGCCTATAAATTCTACGTGGTCAATTTCCAACTTATCTACATAGTCAAATAGACTAATGCACGCGGAATAACTAACGGTAGAACTGTCCGCCCAATTGATAGTCATTCCAGAAAGGCGAATATTGGAATCACCCGTGGAGTAATTCTTGTTGACGAACAGGAATGCAGGAGGATCGGAGACGATACGGGTGACGTTGATTATAGTCAATCCTGCGCCAGCACCCATGATGGTAACGTTTGAAGGGATGATGACTCCAACAGTCTGACCGGCACTTCCGTAGCCACCATTGTAACCAAGTTGCCAAGAAGAAACTGGACTTGCAACAAAGGTTTCTGCGGGGATAACTACAACGCCGGGCCCTCCTGATAAAGATGTGATTGCAGCCTGAATTTTCTCAACTATACTTGCCCCAGAAAACTGTGAAGCATATACTGTGCTGTTGACACTTGGAGATGTAATTGGCCCAGTAAACGTTGCTCCTGCCAACAGTGCAAAACTTGCTAAAGAGCCAATGGTGGCTGCACCGGGTATACCTACAGTCTGGTCTGGATAAACCTGCTGAACTTTTCCACCATAGACCACTATGATGGTGTATATTCCAGACAAAGCGTAGAAGTCGTAGTGCCCGAAGTTGTCTGCGGAGATAGGCTGAGAAATCGGTGCCAAGCCTGCGGGGTCGGAGAATATACTGGCCAGAGGACTAGGAGGAAGAGTAGCTACATTCGCCGGTTGTGGGGCACATACATAAATCTGAGCGCCAGCTAGGGCTTGCCCTAGTGGACTTTTCACCCACCCGTCCATTCTATAAAGATTGTTCATGTGTTCTCCTTAAATCCAGCCCATGAATTGATTGTTTGTATCGTGCTGCCCAGAACTACCAAATGGATGCCTATGGAAATCTATGGTCTGCATGCGTTTCACAACTGCGTTTTTCAACTGATGCATCTGTTCCTTGGCTTCACCGATTAAGTCTGGTAGACCGGGGGTACCTAGCATACGGCTATACATGACCGCGGCCAAATAAGCTACCGCATCCGTACAGTCATAAATTGGAACGTAAGTAGATGCGTAGTCTAGCGTGGGGCTATAAAAGGTAGGCAGAGTCCCCCAGTAACGTAATCTAAGATCGTTTGTCTGTGTGCTGCCCACCATCCACAATTGATAATTCCTCCATTCCCACTCTATAAATGAAGGCTGTTGCGGACGGGAACCCATGCCCCCTTGGGGCTGTCGCATTTGCACGAAGGTGTTGTTCGTTCCTGTTTGCCGTTCCCAAACTTTCTCTAAACTTAGCATATTGCTAGGCAGAGTGAGGTTGGGCCAAATCTCTGTGCCATCAAAGTACCCATTTTGGGAGATAAAAACTTGCGTAGCAGGGTCCGGCATTCCGAGACCATTTGCTCCGTTCACCGGGGTTATACCAGAGATAATGTATGAGTCATAAATGAGGGATGGGTCTCCGACATTGCGCAGTTGTCTGTAGAGATTACGTATTGCAGACATTAGTAAAGGCTGTACAAAAGGTGCTACAGAACTATTATCGACCCAGATTTGCCCCTCCCCGGGAGTACCTGTCAAACCTGCTTGTGAGTCGTTGATTAAAGCCCTAACTAGGTTTGATATAGTAAGTAGACTTGTGTCCTGCATGCCCGCTAGATTACCGTTGATCGTTGGTGAAGACATTTTGTACTGCTCCTATAAACACGAAAAGAGGCCAACGCTGTTCACGTTGGCTCGCTCTCTAAAAGTTTACATACCGGGCTCTAAGCCTCAATTCGCGATGGACTCAGACATCGTTACTCATGATGCCCTTTGCCCGGTAAGCTTTGATACTGAAATTTGCGTGGGTCTCTCTGAGGGAAACCCACGGCTTGTCCTACAGTTCTGAGTCTTTTGTTGGTACAACACCTTTTACAGCCTTAGGTGCCAGCGGCTTTAGTCCCATTGCTTCACGGGCTTCTGCCACATCTGCAAATGCACCTGCGTCAACGGCTTGCTGAATCGTACGTGCACCGGCCTTGACCGTGCGTGCCCAGTCAAGGACGCAGGTTCCGCCTTCTTCCGTACGGTGGAAAGCCACTCCAGCTTTGATGCGCTCTCCGCAATTAGGACAGTCCATAGGCTTGCTGCGTCTTCCGTGCCATGAAGTCTCCACGCCGAAGTAGTCAGCGGCTGTGTGCGCTTCGGGGGACAAAGCCTCCAGCAAACCCTTGGGGTCCGAGGTTTCCAGTGCCTTCATCTTCTCAAGCACAGTATTGAAATGCTTTTCCATGCGCTGAGTGGCTTCTTTGATCTCCTGCTCGGTCGGTGGGTTGTTTAGAGACCAGAACACACCACGCTGGCTGAGGTTATTCCCAATGTTCGTCGGCTTTGCGACGACTGAGTTCTGATCCAGACTTAGATTGTCTGGATTTACAACATCCATGAGTACCCTGCGTGTATCCAGAAGTTGTGTGGCAATCTCGTCTGTGTCCACGCTGCCCTGAGGGGCAAGCAAAGGACTCGGCAGGCGAGCCGCAGTCGTATAGGTTTCCCCACGCGTACGCCCCGGGATATGGATGTTGGCAAATAGCGGTGGGCGGAACACATCAAACGACTGCTCGGACACGTTGTACAGGTAAACCCAGAAATCAGGCTTGCGGCTGTAGAGGTAGTCCTGCATGGTGTAATTGAAGTTCCGATTGTTGGCCTTGGTCATGCTTTCGCTAAGGTCTGAGCGATGTACTGGCGAGGTAAGGGTAGGCTCCATAGATTTTTTATTTCCTTTTCCGGCGCATTAGCGCCAACTGAGTTCTGCTCTGAGTCTCTGTAATCTATGATCTGGCAGTGCTTTTTAGTGTTACAGGATTCGCACAGCGGCTGAATGTTCCACAGCCAACTTGTTCCACCTTTAGAAATTGGGACCACATGGTCTGCTTCTAAAGGCTTTTTCAAACCGCAGCACAAGCACCTGAATCCCACAGCAAAACACAAAAGGAACCATTCTTCAGAGGTGAAAAAGCCACCAGCCTGAGTCTTCTGTGCTCTACGCTTATGGTAAAGTGCCCTAACTTTGTCAGGATTGTCTATCTTCCACTTTGCAACTTGTGCACTCTTTCTTTCTTTGTTTCTTTCACGCCACCTTGCCTGAGTCTCTTTTATTTCTATAGGTGAGCGCTTTAATGCTGCTTCTTTCAACTTTTCTGGATGTCTTTCTCCGTAGAGTTTTGTATACTTTCTACCGCGTTCTCTGCTCTGTTCTGGGTTAGCCCAATATCTGCGTCTTTGGCTTTCTGCCTGTTTCGCTGGGTCTTTATACGGCAATCTGAGTCCTCCTAAATTGTTGGGTCAACAGTATGGCTACTAAGACCCCTTCCTAATTGTTTCGCATTCGTCACCATGCGATTCCAGTTCCGAGTCATTGATTCTACTTTCTTATCTAGGAAATGCGTGCGGCAACCTTGTCTTGCATACGATACTGGACCTTTGAAAGCCACCGAAGCGTCTCTCATGGCGTCCTCCACCATGTTTATGTCGTCTTGATCTTCTTTTTCCTTGAGACCTTTGAGTGCCGCCTGAGTTTTCTCCCAAGAAATGTCCCGGGCTTCCAAAATAATGGGGACAACGGTGTCTAAGATAAAACTATTGAGCGGCATGGCTTCAATCTTCATCTTTCCAGAAGACATATCGCGCCAGCACATATTATAAAGCATGACATACTTTCCGCTATAGCAGTACTCTCCAAGATCAGAGAGTCCCGTATCATCGTCGTGGCAGGATACATAGAAACTCTCGGGAGTTCCAAACTCAATGGCGTCATGCCACTGCAAAAGTATCCAACTTTCTGTGCCGCCCCCGACCAAGAGGTCTCTGTACCCTTTGAAACTAGGTCCGTCTGGGTTGTCCCACAAGCCTCCTGCTCGGTATAGACACTTATCTTCACCGCCTTGGCCCCAGCAAACGTAGAAGTTGTTTTCATCATACTTGTTGATTCCTCCAACTTCTCGTAATCTCTCATTGAACTCATCACAAGTGTATTGCTGGTAGGAATCACGAGGGTTGCTCACTGGGAGCCTCCGCAGCCTTCATCTTAGCACGGGCCTCTGCAAGTTGAAGTTTCTTAGCCTCAACATAGACATCAAGATCTTCTCTGTCTTTCATGCCAAATTTAACTTCTAGAATGAAGTTTATAAGCAATGCGGCGGTATCACACATTCCCATCAGTTCCGCGTCGTTGGCAGCAAGTTTATTGAAGATTTTCTGCAACTCCCTACGGGTTATCTGTGCGGGTTCGTCCCAGAACTTCTCATAAGGATGCTGAATTAACTCTGAGTCTGACATTGCAAATCCTTTCCGTACGAAGTAAAGAACATGGTAGGAACCAAGTAGGAAAGAATGATAGTAGACAACGCGTGGGCCCTTCTTCGTTCCAACTCTTTTTTGCTTTGATGATTAAAGCAAAGAGTTTGAAACCCTTCAGGAAACTTTTCTCTCTCAAGCATTCCGTAGAGAGCTACACCTGCGTATCCCCTACCGAGCTTTCTATCTTTAGCCCCATCATTGTTGATATGATCAAGAGATAACATATCTGGGTCGTTTACTTCACAGCCTTCTGCTTGGCATTTTATGATGCCATCTTTACTGTAGTGGGACAGGGCTCTCCCTTTAACTTTGGCGTTATATTCTAGACTTCTAGCGTTTCTTTCCGCCTTGAAAATTGGCATTCCCTTTCGCCTCTTCATGCGAGTGTCTGATTTCACTTTGGACTCTTTAGAGTCTGATGGGAATGGGCCTAGAATTTGACGCCTATGCTTCATGCAATAACCTTTGGACACATTCACCTTTTTGCAACCAGTAGCTATGCAGAATCGTTCCCTCATTTCTTCACCGGCTTTTCTACGGTTCTCACATCTTGGACTCGGACGATCCTGAGCCCTTGTTGGTCATCTACGTAGTTTACTCCGAGAGAATCGCAGAGCGCTTCCACCTTATTTTTGTCCATTGGAAAGCACTCCGAATTATAGTCGCCGTAAATCACTTTATCTAAAGGAGTTATCAGCTCTTCCATGGGAATCCTGAGACCCCCTAGGACTACAAAGCCCCCCGCAGCCAAAACTAGGCCCACGTTGCTGTGCTGACGATATTTTGCGGCTGTGATGAGTCCAGATTTCTTATTTCTGGTCGATCCATCCTCTAAAAGCTCAGTATCGGGGTCGTCTGAGATACGCATGACCAAAATTCGGTCCAAAATAGGCCGAGCCGTGCCGTATGTGGGCTCTGGGTACTTCTTAGGGGCCTCTGCCCTCACTGGAGCAGGCACTGTAGTTTCTGACAAGTAGTTATGACGGTGATCTGCTACGGAAAACCCCGCATCCAGCCCTACTTGGAGCGCTACGGAAGTCAAATCAGGTAGACGATCACCACTTTCACGCTGCGCGTGATATAAGTCAAATTCTGCTTGACTGAGTCCGTACTTTTCCATCACTTTTTCGACTTCCATGTAGATGAAGTCGTTCTCAAAGTCCGTAATGTTGCTGCTCGCACCTGCAAATTGTGCCGTTGGGCACCCACGCGCGAGTCTATCGCCTATTCCTGTTTCCATTCTGAGTCTCCTAAGGGTTCTTCTTTCTTGGCTTCAATCTCTTCCAATTTCTTACACCACCTGAGATACATCTCACGAGCGTCTTCCTCGTTCGTAGGGAAAAGCGTGCCTTCAACCTCTGCACCCAAGTCTTTCAGTATTGCCTCAACATTATTTTCTATGATGGTTGTCCAATAATGCTCTTTAGGAAGTTCACTACAAGTCCTTGCTGTCTTCATAGGCCAGAAGACGATGATGAGTCCTACCACAAAAATTGCTGCTGGTGTCAAATACTGAAGCATTCTGAGTCTCCTTCTGAGTAAGGGGTAAAATTTGTCACAGGGAGGGGCATCGGTTCCCAAGAACCCGGCCCCGTACGCCTGTGTTATACGCCTGCGCCTAAGCTTGGGGCTGGAGCGGGCGATCTCCTGCGTCTACAAAGGTTTCTTCCCATTCTTCTTTGGTCAAAAGACTGATCTCTTGTGGCAAGTCTTTGCCGTTTAGAAACTGTTTTGTAGCTTCTAGATATTCTTCATACGTTTTCTGCATGCTGAGTCTCCTTCGCCATTAGGCGGTGTACTGCTTGAGGTATTTTAGTGCTCGGTACGTCCATGAGTCTTGACGCACTGAATTTCTTAGGTAAATCTCCGAGTTTTCGTAGTTGGTGAAGTCTCTCATCAAATGCTCTAAAAATCCCAACTTCCTGTTGCAATCGGCGCAAAGAATTCCTCGATTG
>Ga0116108_1000908_pt1 | contig 16175 bp, 14 predicted proteins | sample June2015DPH_6_15_FD_88970 | JGI IMG/M metagenome (GOLD analysis project Ga0116108, IMG submission 88970) | Peatland microbial communities from SPRUCE experiment site at the Marcell Experimental Forest, Minnesota, USA - June2015DPH_6_150 | ecosystem: Environmental > Terrestrial > Soil > Wetlands... | reverse complement strand
CGGGATATATCCAACTGTCTAACGGAACATAGGTTGATCCCATGTGTTTGGGATTGTGAGCGCGGTCTAGCAGTTCGGGCGAGGTCGCGTCGCCGGTTGGGTTCTGGGAATTGGCCCGTTGCCGGGTTGATTCAGCGGAGCCCGACGGGTCGTTCTGCGGTACTGCGTTGCACTTGGGAATGAACGTTGCGATACCCATGGCCAACAAACAAACGGCCAATCGCCTCGAAAACATCCCGCTAGCCCCCTGCTTCGGTTGTATGTCATTTCTAGATGTGAGCAAACTACCCTTTGGGACAGGGCACGCGTAAAGGTTGGTAAGCACGCGGAATAGAACGCGATCACTTTCGTCACTCCCCCACCCGGTATGCAGTTCCAAACAGCGAGATCGAATCGAACCCCACTGACGGCTAGGGCCGGACCGCCATTTCTTGCTTTTTAAGCGTGCTTCCGCTAGCTTTTATCTTTCCTAGATTTAACCAGCTTGATTCTGACGAGCATGATCTGACAAGCGGGTAGGCCGAAAGACTTGCCTGCGGGAGTGGTGGGTATGAAGCGGAGCTATATCGGGCTCGCCTTGAGCGCGCTGGTGGCAGTGGGAGCGGCGTTAAGCCTGCCGAGTTGCGGGCACAACCAGAAGCTGGTGAGCCTTACGATCACGCCCACAACATTTACTTTTCTGGAGCCGGGTTTCACTCCTCCCCCTGCCAACCCCACGGAACAGTACACCGCGATTGCCACTTACATCCATCCCCCGGCCACGATGGATGTGACTAGTCAAGCGACCTGGACGATTGATGACGGAGTGGCCACCGTGTCGTCTCCCGGCCTGTTCACTGCGACGCTGCCGCCGGCAGGCTCCCCACCGGGCACGCCAGGCCCTTGCGGTGTCGGGGATATCTCGGCAAGTGTTCCTGAGGGTACGGGCGGTTCGGGGAATGTTGTGATCGCGGTTGCGACGATCGTTGTGGATAATCCGGCCAACGTGCTCTGCCCGGGCGGCGGCAAGCTCGGGACATTAGCCGTCGCGGTCGTCGGAAGCGGGATAGTGACGAGTCTCCCCGCCGACATCAGTTGCACTGCAACCGGGGGGACGTGCATTGCGACCTACGACGTGGGTGCCTCGGTTTTGCTTACGGCGACCCCGGCCAGTGTGACCTGGGCAAACTGCCCCGGTTTTTCCGCCAACACCTGCGTGGTTACCATACCCACTGGCGGCACCGCGGTGAGCGCAACTTTCTAACAAGAGTGCGGAGAACTCCGTCCACTACTCATCCGTTAGCAACTTGCCCAGCGTGGGCTTGTGCTTCTCGGCCTTAGTTGTCTTTGCCTTCACGAGCTGCGAAGGTTTCGGGCTGCCCACACGTTCGCGGGCCATTTCGCGGACGACCTTGGCGGCGGAGAAGATTTTTTTCTTACGCTTGCGCGGCATGGCTTAATCCTCGCATCTTCGCACATTCGATCCGCAAAAGTGCAATAATCTGAAGTTGGTGTGGAGTCCCACCTCATTCGCAAAAGACGCGAATCAGTGGGGCACCCGCCGCGTTATCAAGACGAGAGCCCTAATTTATGGATGAGCGCGAATTTTTTGACGAAAAGTCGGATAAGAAGCCGGCAAATCTAAGTTGTCCGCATTGCCATCAGTCGGCGGAATATGAGATCCAATGGTTGGTGCGCATGAAGAAAAAAAGTCTGCCGCCGCGGGCGGACGAGCGCGACCGGGCGAAGTTCGCCAAGGCGCAGTCTTACATGCTGCGCCGGGATGACATGATGATGTGCAAGAACATGCGCTGCCGCAAGCGATTTGAGATTACGGGCGTGCAGAGCGTTGCGTTTCTGCAGGACGGCCTGCCGGCCGGTGGGCGCTGATTACTAAACGCTGATCGTTGCTCCCATCACATTGGTCCGATCACATCGGTCGGTCGCTGGCGTTGAAACGCGGCTGTGGAGCGTAGAGGATTTGGTTCCCTCTGGGAAGCCTACGAACAGCGGAGGGCGGAAAGAGCGGTAGCTTGAAGCGCAGACTTGTGCGATGGTGGATGCTCTATCAGACGATAGCTTTCGTAGCTCTTATCCCGATCATGTCCCATCATGTGATCGTGCAAGGCCAGCCCAAGAAAATCCTCTTATTTTGCATCCCCGGTTATGCGGTACTCGCCTACGGGTCTTATCAAATTTATAGAGCGCTTTCAAAGTAGCCCACTACCCATCGGTCCCATCACATTCATCGTCCCCTCCATTCGTTTATACTAACCAGTTTGATCTGCACCAGTTGACGCTGTAATGGATGGGAGTCGATCCGTGAAGATTTTGGTTTGCATGAAGCAGGTGCCACAGAAAGACGCTCCGCTCAAGCTGAATGAAGCGGGGACGTGGATTCGCGAGGATGTTTCTTACGAAGTGAACGAGCCGGATGCCTTTGCGCTCGAAGAGGCATTGCGGCAGAAGGAAAAGCACACCGGCGAGGTGGTGGTCGTCACCGCCGGACCGGCGCGGGCGTTGCAAGTGTTGCGCGAGGCGCTGGCCAAAGGCGCGGACCGTGCGATCCATCTTGAGGATGCTGCTTTTGTCGGCCTCGATGCCTACAACACCGCACGCGCCATCGCCGCGGCCATCAAGGACGAGAAGTTCGACCTTATTTTTACCGGCCTGCAGTCGGACGATTACGGATATGCGCAGACGGGCGTAATTCTGGCCGAGATTCTGGGATTGCCGCACGCCACCATCATCATGCAGATTGAAAAAACTGACACTGGCATCCGGGTGAAGCGCGAACTGGAAGCCGGGTTCTTTCAGTTTGTCGACATGCCTTTACCGGCGGTTTTGACGATCCAGTCGGGGATTAACAAGCTCCGCTATGCGACCCTGATCGGAATCAAGCAGGCCAAAATGAAACCGCTGCGCAAGGTGACGCTGGCAGAAGTGCAGTCAGCAATGGGCGGGAATTTGCAGAAGATCGAGAAGCTGTATGTGCCGCAGAAGTCGAAGAATACAGAGTTTCTGGAAGGCCCTCCGGCGGAAGTGGCAAAGAAGCTGGTGGAAAAACTGAAGAATGAAATGCGGGTAATTTGAAGGCAAGTTCTCGGTTCCCAGTTCTCAGTTCTCAGTGAAGAACTGAGGCTTTTTCTGAGAACCGAGAACTGGGAACTGAGAACTAATTTTATGGCTGACACAATTCTAGTAATCGTTGAACAGCGCGAAGGAAAACTGAACCGCGTCTCGTGGGAGACGATTGCGGCGGGGCAGGCGATTGCCGCTCAGACTGGATGGACCCTGGAGGCCGCAGTAGTGGGCTCAGGTGTGGCTGCGATCGCGAACGAAGTAGCGGCGAAAAAGCTTGCCAAAGTGTATGACGTCGAGTCGGCCAGGCTCGAGCCCTACACTCCAGACGCATTCGCGCATGCGTTGCAGGAGTTTTTACAGAAGCATCCGGCGAAGCTGGTGCTGATGCCGCATACCTACCAGGTGCGGGATTTCGTGCCCAAGCTGGCGACGGCCTTGCAGACTACGGCCATCAGCGACGCGACCGGATACAGGTACGAAGGCGGGAGGCTGATCTTTACGCGGCAAATGTTTCAGGGAAAGTTTGTGGCCGACGTAAGTTTTGCGGGCTCGGGGCCTTATTTTGTCACCTTTCAAAACGGTTCGTTCCGCGCCGATAAAGTCGAAGCGGGTGCAACCCCCGCGCCGGTTGAGACGGTAAACGTCGATGTTCCGGATGGCGTGGTGCGGAACAAGCCGCAGGAAGTTTTTAAGGAATCCAAGCAAGCGGTCGATCTGACGCAGGCTGAGATCATCGTGTCGGTCGGGCGTGGCATCAAGGAGCAGAAAAATATCGACCTGGCCAAGCAGTTGGCGGATGCGCTGGGCGGCGAACTCGCTGCGTCGCGTCCGATCTGCGATAACGGATGGTTGCCCATGGACCGGCAGATTGGATCGTCCGGACAAACGGTCGCGCCGAAGCTTTACCTGGCGCTCGGAATCTCGGGAGCGATCCAGCATATTGTCGGCATGAAGGGTTCGCGGAGCATCGTGGCGATCAATAAAGATTCGGAGGCTCCGATATTTGAGATCGCAGACTTTGCCGTCGTCGGAAACTTGTTCGACATCGTGCCGCCGCTGATTGAGGAGATTAAGAAGGCGAAAGCCTGAAATAGGCGAATCGAAGCCTTGCCCACCAAATCTGCCCGGCAAGGGCCCCCGACCTTCTGGAATCAATACTTTAAGGACCTAACGCCTGCTTGGCAAATCTCCGTTTCCAATAATGACCCACAACCGATAACGCACTCACCTAGAGCCTGACCCCTCTGACCCCTCATTCCCGCTATATCAAGTGCAGGGCTTTCGCAGTGACTCACTTGAAGGCCTCGCAATTTCAATAATAAAGAGGAGAGGAAAAATGAAAACGACAAATAAAATCCGTATTTCTTTCGCGACATGCATTCTAGCGGTTATTGCAGGCCTGGGCGTTGCGAACGCCCAAAAAGTTACCGTCAGCTACCAACCGTTCCCATCAGGTGCTGCCTTTGACACTAACGTAATCACCAGTTGTGACGCTGCAACCGCAACCTCATATCCGGACTATGATTTCCTGTTCTGGAACAACCAAGGCACGATCGTTTGGACGTCCTCCGTGACTATATGCCCGGGATCCGGTAACACGGTTGCCACCGCTTGGTACTTGTACACCGGCGGCGGCGGCGGCCCTTGCCCCCAACCCGGCTGCTACCTAACCACTTGGGCGTTTTCCATCGACCACAATGTGGTCATTGGCCCGGGCGCGGGCGCGGGAACTCCCATCGCGTTGGTCGCTCCCAACTCGCCCGAAGCATGGACGGGGTCGCCCTCGGACACGGTTCTAACCAACCAAGCCGAAAGCGTAAGTGCGCAGTCGGCGCTGCCGTTTCCACCTTATGCGGCCGAACCGTTCAGGTACTGGCAGCAGCTGCTTACGTCAGCGGAAACGCCCATCGGTATCGTCTATGACGCAGCCCAAAACACCGTATCAGGAACATACGCGGTTGCATTCTATGGACCCGACCCTTGCCAGTACATCCGCAATGAACTGCAGAGCTGCCTGGCTGGAGACGGTGAAGGCGGGAAGTTGAACTGTTCGCTGTACTCAAAGGAATTACAAGCGTGCGAGGTCGAATATAGGGAAATACAATAATCGCGCCAGCCCATTCAAACACCCGTAAGGGTACCCCGCCCAAGCTTCGCTTGGGCGGTTTTTTTGTCCACTGTTTGGCACCCGCCCAGTCGCGAAAATGCCGGCCTGTTCCTGTAGAGGGCCGCGGCTTTTCTGCCTTACTTCATCGTTGCTCTGAAGAACTCCACCGCCAACGCAGCCGTCTTCGCGTGAATCGCATCGCGATCCACTCCCGCGCCGTCCGTGCATAATAACGGCCGGGTCTTTCGGCCGTCTTCGGTGCAGGAGTCCAGAAACACATAGTGCGCTACGTTGCCGGGAAAGATGGTGAGCTTGGCACCGGGAATGTTCGCAGCAAAATATTTTGCGCTGGATGCGATCGGGACATTCGTGTCTGCCTGTCCCGCGACGATCATCACTGGAATAGCAATTTTTTCGAGGCTTGCGGGATGAAATGCCGGCCCGAGCGCGGGAGCCATGGCAAACACTGCGCGAACGCGCGGGTCGCGATACGAATCGCCGGCGTGACGAAGAGCGGCTTGAAACTCGGGGTCGGTTTTGGATAACTTATCGAAGTCCTCAAGCAACGTAGGAAATTCGGGCGGGCTCTTGCAGATATTGTCCGCACGGGGAGAGGCGCAGAATTCCTTGTAGGCTGCTGGATCGGTGATACCGCCAGCGATCTCGATCATCGTATAGCCGCCCAGGGAAAAACCCGCAGCGCCGATACGGTTGGGGTCAATGTGGCTGCCAAAAATGGGATCAGCCAGCATGGAATCAATCACAACACTAAGATCGCGAGCGCGCTCCCACCACGTGGAAAATCCCAGCGCGGTGTAACCGTCGGCGCCGTTATTTCCAGGATGATTGACGGCCACCGCTATGTAGCCTTGGGCGGCGAGCGCCGTGCCGAGCCACGCCATGACGAGCGCGGAGCCGCCCGTGCCGTGAGAAATGACGATCATTGGAAATCGAGCGGGAAATTTCGCAGGTGCGGGAGCAGGAGCGGGAGCAAGAGCGAGGTCCGCATCCTGGGCGGCCTTTCCAAGGACGAAAAGCTGGCTCATGCCAGGGATGTCTATGGGATGCTCGACCGCAGATGGCGCGGCGGGATACCAGACCGTGGCCAGCAACGCGTGGGTCTTCGCGCCACGCCAGTTGTACGACTTGTCCGGCGGCGTGAACTTCCGGAACGTGCCTCCGACCTTAAACTCCGATGCAGAGCTTCCTCCCATTTCTGCGGATAGCGGGACAGAACTCGGATAGGCAGACTGCAGCAGGCATGCAGAGAGCGCGACGATGCGCCAAGTTCTATGCAACATGGGTTGCTCCGTCAATGATTTTATCGTCAATGATTTTATCGCCGATGATTTTATCCTGCATTTGATCATTGCGGCATTAGATCATCGCGGGCAAGACAGGCGGACTGCAAGGGGCACAAATGTTTTTGAGGAGGATTCCAGCTTACGAGCCGGCGGCAAATCCTTCCAGGTGTGCCACGGTTAGTCGAAGATATTTGTAGGGATTCACGGGTACGTCGTTGATGCGGACTTCGTAGTGGAGATGCGGCCCGGTCGAGCGTCCGCTCGAACCCACGTAACCGATGGTGTCGCCGCGGTGTATGTATTGTCCGGCAGTGACGGCTAAGCTGGAAAGGTGGCCGTAGCGAGTCGAAATGCCGTGTCCATGGTCGACCATGATGGCGCGTCCGTAACCGCCCAGGAAATCTGCGAAGGTAACCACACCGTCCGCGGGCGCAATGACCGTCGAGCCGATCGTGGCCGAGATATCGACGCCGGAGTGGAAGGCGCCTTCTCCGTTAAACGGATCGATGCGCTCGCCGAAGGAAGCCGTGACCTGGCCCTCGACCGGCCAGAGGTTCGGAGCCGAGTTGGCCCGGATCCAGTCGGCCGTGGAGGAATTCCTGGTAAGGCCGAGTGAGATGCCGACGCTGGCTGCGCCGCTCAGCGCCGTATGCTTCAACGCGTAAAGCTGGTCGAGCGAGGAGTGGACCTGCACTTCCTGAATCTGCTCGGTTGAGGCGGTAACCATCGCCGGATTGGACTTGAGGCCGTAAAGCGCGGAAACCTCGCTTGCCAGTGAGCCCAGAGAAGCAACCTGAATGTCCCGTTCTTTGGCGACCTGTTCCAGACGCGAATAGCGGTCTTTGAGCTGGGCTTGTTCGGTACGGAGCTGGTTATAATGGGCGACCTTCTGCAGCATCCGGGTATAAGAGCTGGCGATTCCGGTGAGGCAGAGCACGCCGATCGCGGCCCCAGCCAGAAGAATGTAGAGATATTGGACGGGAATGGAGATCTTGCGAAGCTGGCCAGCTTCGTCGCGAGCTACGAAAAATATGTAGAAACGTTTACGCAATATCCTACTTCCGCGAATAGATTTTGTCTCGGAATCCTGCCGGAGCGGAACTGTCATGCTCGGGCTCGGAATCCTGATTCCACCAGCTGCCTTCAGATGCAGACTGGCTTACCCTAACCCCGGAACCAGGCAAGCCGAAAGCCAATTTCGCTGCAACTAATATAGGTTGCAGCACTTGGTTCGGCAAATATCTGTGAACGGCGAGTTAACGGTAGCAAACCTGATCTCCCGTGTCAACCTCACTACGACCCTTTGAACGGTTACCAAGGCAGCGTAATTGGCGTGCCCATCCGGCCAGATTACCATCGTAACCGCGGCCCGCGAGCCCTTGCCCCGCGCGGGTTGTCCGCTAGGGGAACCCGGGGCATAGGGAGCGGGGTATATTGATCGGTATGCCCCTTAGCGAGAAGAAGCTGATTCGCCGGATCCGCCATCTGGCTGAGGGACGGGCGGCGGCGGTTTCCGGCACAGTCACAAACATAGTCACTAGCCTAGTCACTGGCATAGTCAGTGGCATAGGCGATGACTGCGCCGTGCTGCGCGTTCCGCCGGGACACGAGTTGCTGGTGACGACCGACTTCACCCTTGAGAACGTCCATTTCCGGCGAGACTGGCACCGTCCCGAATGGGTGGGACGGCGCTGCCTGACCCGTGGGTTGAGCGACATCGCGGCGATGGGTGGAGAACCGCGGGCGGCATTTTTATCGTTGGCTGTTCCGCGCGGCGTTCCTCAGAAGTGGGTCGATCGGTTCCTGCGGGGACTACTGGATCTGGCGGAAGAATTCAAGCTTCCACTGGCCGGCGGCGACACAGCCGAGTCACCCGGCGGCACTCTGGCGGATATCGTCGTCGTGGGCTCGGTGCCGAAAGGAAAGGCAGTACTGCGGTCGGGGGCGAAACCGGGTGACCAGATTTATGTGACCGGCGAGTTGGGCGGGTCCGCGGCAGCGCTGGCGCGGCTGGCGGGATCGAAGGCTTTGGGAGTGGAGTATTCCAGATACCTTCGTCCGCAGGCTCGGGTTGCCGTGGGCCAGAGCCTGCGGCGCCGCGGAGTGGCTTCGGCCATGATTGATTTGAGTGACGGGCTTTCCACCGATCTCGAACACATCTGCCAGGAAAGCCACGTGGGCGCGGAGATTGAGGCGGAGGCGATTCCGCGTGCACAGCTTCGCCTGGGGAAGGTTGGACGGAAGGTTGGGCGGGGGAAAAAACGAGTCGCGCTGGAGTTGGCATTGCATGGCGGCGACGACTACGAACTTCTGTTTACCTCCGGTGCGGCAGTCACTTCGCAGGTGGCGGGAGTTCCAGTGACGCGGATCGGACGAATTGTGCGATCCGCGGGGATGCGGCTGATCGGCGCGGATGGAAAGCGGCAGCCGCTTCAGGCTGCGGGTTGGGAACACTTCAGGGGGAACTTGTAATTTGCAATTTGTAATTTGAAACCTTGAAACTCTGAAACCTTGAAACCTTGCTCCTAAGTGACTTTCGTTACCTGCCCGCGGTGACGACAGAAGATTAGAGTAGGCGCATGAGAAAAGCATCTCTACTCCTTTTACTCCTTGGGTTCAGTCTCGCGGGGTTCAGTCTTGCGATATTGATTCCAGCTTTCGCCGAGACGCCGCCGGCGGCTCCGAAGATCGATAACGATTTCGTGCAACGGCAGTTTGGCAAAGAGTTTACGATCCTGCCCGAGATCGCACCGGTGTTCGGCGATCTTGACGGCGACGGTGTGGAAGACGTGGTGATTGCGGCACGCTGCAAGAATCCGATGCTGGATCAAGGCGATCACGATTACAAGGTGATCGATCCGTTTTACGAGTTTTTTGGCTATGGCGACCCCAGAATGACGACCACGGCCGCGTTCAGCGACGCCGATCCGTTACGTCGCGGTTTGGTGGTGCTGATCATTGATGGCGCGGGACCAGACGGCTGGCGCTCGGCACATCCGAAAGCGAAGTATGTAGTGGTAAATTTGCCCTATCGGACGCTCACCGTTCGAAAAATGAAGATGCGAAAAAAGACGATCGAAGCGATCTATATTGAAGAAGCAGGCGACACCGGCGACGCCTCGGCCCTGGTCTTCGACGGCAGAAAATTCCGCTACGTGCCGATGGGCGCAGATATGCAGTAGGAACCAGTTCTCGGTTCTCAGTTCTCAGTTCTCGGTCAAAATCAATCGGCTTTGGATGTAGAGCGGACACTCCTGTCCGCTGCCTTTGCCCTTGATTTTTGCTTTTTCCGGATTAACCCGTGCCGACGGGTGCCCCATCCTTGCGCGTTCTGTGCGCAAGGGTGGGATTCCACGGCACCGTCCTTCTTGGGACTCTCGCGCGCAGCGCCCTACGCCGCCTTCGGTTCTTCCGTCTTCAGATCGCGGAGCAGGCTCTGAAAACCTTTCGCGTAGGAGTCGTGTTTCTTCCAGTCGCTGAAATCGGGAATGAAATATTCGCGAATCTCGCCCGCCAAGTCCTTCCCTTCGTCGGCGTCGAAAAGCTCCCAGTCCCGAATCGCCTCAAACGAAACCAGTCGGACGGGAAACAGCACGCGCTTTTTCTCCGTACGCTCCCGCTTCCGGGCTTTGCGGATTTCAGTCTTTACCCACGGGCTCTTCATGCTGTTCGGCGAAAGGATCAGGAGCAGCCGCTCATATCTTCGGATCGCTTCGTCGATCTGCTCATGGATTTTCTTTCCAGCTTGTATATCGTGCGGCGCGAACCAGCAGCGGACGCCTTTGTTCTGCAAATCCGCGTACAGGCGGTCGGCGAATTCCTGATCTTTGGTGGAATAGCTGATGAAGCAGGAATAGAACTCAATGGGATTCGCAGCCAACGACTTCATGTAGGTAATGAAGTCGTCCGGGATACCACAACCGCGCAGGAACGCCTCAGGGATGTTGCCATTGGACTGAAAAATCGTGTCGATGCCTATTACCGAGGGACCAACGTGGTGTACTGTTTCCAGTCCCTTAACGGCCCTGAGGTCATTGCGGCCAAAGATCGTGCCACCGATCCGGGCCTCGGTGAAGTTTGATCGTGTGAGCTCAGCGTCCGTGAGGTTCGCGTCGGTTAGGTCCGCGCCTCCGAGGTCTGCTTCGGTAAGGTTGGCCTCGCCGCTGAGGTCTGCTCCACTGAGGTTCGCTTCGCTGAGGATCGCGCCGGTGAGATCCGCCATTTGGAGACGCCCTCCTACGACGTCTGTCCCTGTTAGGTTTGCCCCGCTCAGATCTACACGCATGAGCAACGCCCTTCTAAGGTTCATGTTCCTAAGGTCCGCGCCGCTGAGGTCCGCCGCGCTGAGGGTGTAATCCTGATCTCGGGGGCCGCGATAGCTCAGCGCCGTCGTCTTCCAGAACTCTTCCGCGCGGTCGAACTGGAATTGGTTCCAAGCCTCTATACCTTCCTTGAGTTTTGCGAGATGTTCCGGATTCGCCATGGCGCCAGCCTTTCATTGGCGCTCATCATACGCCTAGATCGCAGCGGTAAACCGCTGCGCCACCCAAAGGCTTCATTCGACCCGACTTTTCCACCGAATACTGCGGTGAACTCGGCATCCGGCCAGCTGCTGTGGTGAAATAGGATCACGATGACAAGCAGGGCAGGCGGGTGGCCCAGGCTTTTGATCTCCTTTGTATGACCAATACGGTGGGTGCCCCGTTCTTCGCGCACTTTGCGAAGGGCGGGAACACGAGCGCATGGGCAATGGGTTGTGTGCAGAAGGACAACGGTCGTGTCGGCAGCATCGCTGCCCGCCCTTCATCTTTAATACCGTGGGTGCCCCGTCCTTCGCGTTCTGTGCGAAGGGCGGGTGCCACGGCGAATGTTGCGGCGACAGCGGAGAAATACAACGGAGCACTGACTGGGCTTACAGCAAGCAGAAAGGCGCGTTCGCTTGCAACACCAACAAGTGCAATGCCTTCGTGGGGGACGTAACCAAGGAACCGGGGGGGTACCCCATACGAATTTGTTAGTAACGCAAAATTAAATATGCCGGAATTCATCCCGGCAGTTGCCATTCGACCCTGCTTTTCCTCCGAATACTGCGGTGAACTCGGCATTTGGCCAGTCGCTGTGGTGAAATAGGATTTACGATGACAACCAAGTCAGCGGCACTGCGCCGCAAACTCAAAGCGGTTGAGCGCGACGTTCATGGATTGTGGCAAATCCTGAAGGCGCTGGTGTCTACCGACCATCCTCTGCTGGCGCACCTTATTCCTATACGGCGCTGCAATTTGGCTTGCACTTATTGCAATGAGTTTGATGATTTTTCTAAGCCAGTGCCTACCGACGAGATGTTGCGGCGCGTCGATCGGCTGAAGGATCTTGGCACTTCCGTGATTACGATCAGCGGCGGCGAACCAATGCTGCATCCGCAACTGGATGACATTATTCACCACATGAGGCGACGGCGGATTGTTTCGGGGCTGATTACTAACGGCTATCTGCTGACTGCGGACCGCATACAGCGGCTGAATCGCTCGGGGCTGGAGTGGTTGCAGATTTCGATTGATAACGTGAATCCTGACGAGGTTTCCAAGAAAAGCCTGAAGGTGCTTGACCGGAAGCTGCAGTTGCTGGCCGAACACGCGGAATTTCATGTGAATATTAATTCGGTGGTGGGCAGCGGAGTGAGCCATCCGCAAGACGCGCTTACGATTGGCAGGCGCGCGCTGGAGCTGGGATTCAGCTCAACTATCGGAATCATTCACGACGGCTCGGGGCAGGTGCAGCCGTTGAACGACGAAGAACGGCGCGTGTATCACGAGATGAAGAACCTGGAGAAACGCAGCTTCACTCGGGTGAATGCGTTTCAGGACAACATTGCTTTGGGACGTCCGAATCAGTGGCGGTGCCGTGCAGGGGCGCGCTATCTCTATATTTGCGAGGACGGGCTGGTGCATTACTGCTCGCAACAGCGCGGGTATCCGGCGATTCCTTTGGAGAAATATACGATTGCGGATATGCGGCGGGAGTTTCATACGGAGAAGGCGTGCGCTCCGCATTGCACGGTGTCGTGCGTGCACCAGGTGTCGGTGCTGGATGCCTGGCGGGCTCCGCAATGGCCGGCGGCGGAGCCGGCTAGTGGATTGGTGCATATCGAGTAAGGCAGTTTTCAGTTCTCAGTTCTCAGTTCTCAGTAACCCCCCGAGAGTTGAATGGCGAAATCCCGCAAGGGTCAAATGTCCCCAAATCTTGAAGGGGAACAAATGCAGCCAGGAACTACTGCGGCCCAAATTCTGAGAACTGGGGACTGAGAACTGCCTTAGAACGTTGTGGCCACGGTGAAGCGGAAGGTCTTTCTTGGTTCGAGAAGGGTGAACTTCGATCCCAGGGTTGAGAGCGTGGTGTGGTAGGTATAGAGGCCCGCGGCGCCGTCGGGGAACATATCGCGATTGATGGGCACAAACGGCGTGGCAGTGCCATCGAGGCGCAGCGCGTTGTAGGCGTAGTAGATGCGGAAGGGCGCGTTGACGACCGGAAGAAACGTCTGCAATTCAAGCCCAGTGGACATGCGCGCCACCCAATTGGTGCCTGGAACCGAGGTGAGATGCTGCGAGATGGAGGGGAGGCCGTTGGTGCCAAGCAGCTGTCCGCCCTGGCAGGAGTATGCCGTAGTCAGTGTCGGACAGCCGTATAGAGTGCTCTGCAAATTCTGGAACTCGACGGGGTTGATCTGCAACTGCGAGGTACGGAGGATGGGATCGGTGCCCAAGTCGACAAAAGGCGCGACGGCGACGGGACCGGCGATGGTGATGCGGTATTCAAGGTTGCCGTGGATACTCAGATCGCCGCCGGGAGTTACGAGTTGCGAGTAGGGAACGGGAATACTCCAACAGTTCGCGACGCAGGCTCCGCCGGAACCGGTTAGCACCGGAAACCGGGGGTTGGCGGCAACGAAGGTCCCATCGGGGTTCCTGAGGGCCACGGTCTGGGTGCTGGGGAGGTAGGCGATGGGAGAGACGGTGCGGATGTCGAAACCGCGCAGATCATTCTCGCCGCCGAGATAGGCACGCTCAAATGGGGGCGCAACAATCCCGCCATAGCCCGTGATAAACGAAGCCTGCAGGTTATAACCGAGGGCGTTGCGGCGCTTCTGCATGGGAAAAAATTGTTTGAACTGGACGATGGGGCGGATCGTGTGCACGGTGCCGCCGAGGCCGGCGAACTCGCCGCCGATGAACAGGCTCTTGCCATGGTGAGGCGCGTAATAGGAATCGAGAGTGTTCATGCTGAAGCTGGGGGTGATCTTACTGGTGATGATGCCGTTGAGCGCGTTGGGGCCGGTGATGCCTCGGAAGTTGAGATTCTCGAACAAGAGCTTGGAGGCATTGCTGACGGCGACCAGCGAAGAGCGGTCGAAGGAATAGCTGATGCCAAGGCGCTTGAAGGAACGGCGGAGGGGATAGCTAATAGTCCCGCTAAAGCCGGTACTAGATTGGGAGTAGTTCTGCAGGTTCTGGAGATAGGCCGAGGGCAGGTTCAGATTTTGTCCGCTTAAGATGGCATACTGCCGGGCTTGGTCATAGTTGGTTTTCCGGGCATAGACGTTGAAACCGGCCTGGATGGGGCGGTCAAACAAGTAGGGTTCGGTGAATCCGAACACGATGTCGCGCTGGCGGCTGCCGAGGCTGGCCTGAACGGAGAGCGTCTCGCCCAATCCAAGAAAGTTGTTGGTGCTGTAATTGAGGCCGACGAATGCGCCGGCCAGACCGCTGACGCCGCCTTGCAGTCCGATGCTGTTCTTACCCTTTTCGTGGACTTTCAAGGTGAGATCGACGGTGCCATTCTTTTCGTCGAGATGGCGTTCGGTGGTATTGGGATCGTCGGGCTTGAGCTGATCGAAATAGCCGAGCTGGTTGAGTCGCAGCAGGCTGAGTTCCCAGAAATGCGAATTGTAGATCTGGCCCTCTTCCAGGGCAATTTCGCGGCGGATGACTTTATCGCGGGTGGTGGTGTTGCCCTGGAACTCGATGCGGCGAACGTAGAACTGTTTGCCTTCGTCCACGTCGATGATCAGATTCACGATCTTCTTCTCGTCGTCGAACTTGGTGTCGGGGACGGAAGTGAAGTTGATGTAGCCGGCCTGGCCATAGGCTTTGCGAAGGTTTTCCAGACCCTTGGCGACTTTTTCGCGGCTGAAGATTTCGCCGTCCTTCATGGGGAAAAGACTGCGCAGCGCGGCGGCGCTGGAGATGGCTTTATTGTTCTTGAAAGTGATGGTGCCGAGATGGTAGCGGTCGCCCTCCTCGATGGGCATGGTGATGTCGACGGATTTTCCCAGCCCGCCCTGGACCCACGGAACATGGAACCCGGTGTGTCCGGTGTCATGGATCTCGGTCTTAGGGTCGTCGACCAGCACCTTGAAGTAGCCGCGGTTCTGGTATTCGGCGCGGACGCGTTCGGTATCTTCCTCGAGTTTGGTGGCATCGTAGGTCTTGGCGAAAAGGTTTTCCAGAAAGATGGAGTGCGGGATGCCAATGGGCTTGAGGTTCTTCATGGCCGCACGCAGGGTGCGGTCCGGGACGTGTCGGTTGCCACGGAAGCGGATACGGCCCACTTTAACCTTGGGCCCCTCCTTGACTACGAACGTGACCCCGACGGCATTGGGCGGGATGTCGCGCTTTTCGGTGCGAATGGTGGCGAACTGACGCCCGTGCTCGGAAAGCAGTTCCTTGAGAACAACTTCGGCCTTCTTGATCTTGGTGGGATCGTACTGGCTCTCCACGGAGAGTCCGACCTTGCGCTCCTTGAACCGGTCGAGCACATCGCTGGTAGAAACCGCATTCAGACCGGTGTAGTTGATTTCGCGGATGGTCGGGCGCTCTTTGAGGTAAATGTGAAGGATCCAACCTTTTTCGTTCTGCTCGCGCTCAAAGCGGATGTCCTCAAAGTAGCCTGTATTCCAGAGAGCGTTGAAATCTCGTTCGATGGCGGCGGGGTCATAGACGTCGCCGGCTTTGCTGAAGATGCGAGCCCTGACCGTGTCGGCAGGGATGCGGCGATTGCCGTGGACAACGATGGCAACGATGAGATCCTGCTGGCCGATAACCGGAGCCGCCAGCAGCAAAAGCGCCAACAGGACGAGCAGGAGATTGCAGGCAGCGCTCCGCCTCCAAACACTCTGGGTAGAAGAAGATGGAGACCGAACCGGCTCTCTCTGCGGGCCCGTGTTGTGGCCAAGTCGCGGGGCCCACACAGGGATGACCTGATGACGGCAATGAATTGCAACTACCTCGAAAAACTAGAGTTAGGAAAACGGTAATTATACGGTAGAGAGCGAGAACCGTCCAAGGACGGGACGAAGTTCGCTCTCATTTCACTGCGAGAGTCACGCCCGAAAAAGTTCTACCTCAACACAGACGGAATAAAACGTCGCCGCGTTGCCCATGTCGGTAAGTTTTTCTGAGGTTAGCACGTTGATATTGACGCCGCCGGAACTGAATCGCGCCCAATCGAGCCGCGCGGCCACCACTCCAGGCCGCACTGAGCCGTTAACCAGGGCTTGGAGGACAATTTCGCCGCGCGCGTTGAACGCGCGAACCCGGTCGCCATTGCGGATGCCGCGCGCCTCGGAATCCGTCGGATGCATCTCGAGATCCCCAATCCCAGATTCCATCTGGCGGACGGACGGGAGATTGGCGAAGGTCGAGTTG
>Ga0116108_1000873_pt1 | contig 16623 bp, 21 predicted proteins | sample June2015DPH_6_15_FD_88970 | JGI IMG/M metagenome (GOLD analysis project Ga0116108, IMG submission 88970) | Peatland microbial communities from SPRUCE experiment site at the Marcell Experimental Forest, Minnesota, USA - June2015DPH_6_150 | ecosystem: Environmental > Terrestrial > Soil > Wetlands... | reverse complement strand
GGCGTCGGAGTCGATGCGAGTGAGGATGAGCGATCGGGTTCGTTTTTTCAGCTCGATACGAGCGTCGTCTACTCCAAGACATCGGCACCGAACGTCGAAGTGCTCAGTGTGACCGAAGCGCTCGACAAGTACGACTGGCTCAAGGACTACTGGTGGAAAGCCGTGGCGGTTGACGCTGACAAGTACACCGCTCAGGCGGCTCTTGAGTTCAGCAACGGCTACTTCATCAGGGCAAAGGCAGGCGCGAAGACTATCCTGCCAATTCAGGCGTGCATGTTTCTGGCTCAAGAGAGCCTGTCACAAAACGTGCACAACATCATCATCGCTGAGAAGGGCTCGGAACTGCACATAATAACAGGCTGCAGAACCGCAGACGAACTCTCCCACGGCATTCACGTCGGAGTTTCTGAGTTCTTCATCAAGGAGGGCGCCACTTGCTCCTTCACGATGATACATAACTGGGGCCCTGAAGTAGCCGTTCGCCCGAGGAGCGGCTCCATCATCGAGAAAGATGCTACGTTTATCAGCAACTACGTCTGCCTGAAGCCCGTTAAAAGCCTGCAGATGTACCCCGTGTTCCGCTGCGTCGGCGAGAACGCCACCGCGTTGTCATACTCACTGCTCTACGCGGCAGACGGTTCGCATATGGACGTCGGTGCGCGAGTGATCCTAGAAGCAGCGCAGTGCAAGGCAGACGTCATCGCACGAACGATCACGAATGGCGGCGAGATCATCTCACGTGGAAATCTGACCGGACTCCACCCTGATGTGAAAGGACATCTCGAGTGCCGTGGACTGCTTCTGGGAGATCACGGAAGGATTTTTGCGGTGCCCGAGCTCGACGGAGCGGTGCCCGGCGTCGACATGTCGCACGAAGCGGCCGTCGGAAAAATCGCAGAGGAGGAGATAACCTACCTCATGACGCGGGGGCTCAGCGAAGACGAGGCCACCTCTGCCATCGTTCGCGGCTTCTTGGACGTCGAGATCAAAGGCGTGCCGCCGGCGTTACAAGAAGAAATGCGCCGCGCGGTGCACACGACTGAGGGCATCGGCCTATAGCGTGCTGCAAAAACGCGCAAAAAGAACAAGGACGCCGTCGACAGCGGGCTTCGTGGCAGCTGCACGGCTATTCCTTCAGATTTACGTAATAAAGCATACGCCGATCGATCCGTTTGATCCAGCGCGCCTGGTAGATAGAGACGTAGAGCGTGTTGTTACCGACGCGGATGGAGATATCAGTCTCTTTAGGCAGGCTTATAGATATAGGAAGAATAAGGGCGCCCGAACACGTCGTGGTGACTCTAAAATCCTTACGTTGCTCTTTGATATAGGTGGCAACGGCTTCGTCAACTTCGATGTCTTCTAGACTCATCCTTAGTTCAATCTAGGGTGTTGATCCGAATATGAATATATATGCATCGACCGGTTGCCACAGTTCTACGTCCTGCCGTTTCTCGGCCGCCGCGTCGCTTGGCCACGAGTCCGGCTCGTGTGAAGCCATTTGAGTAACTTAATAAACCACTTCTGACTCACTGTCAATGATGATTGGCAGCTATGTGACCAGTTGCTTGGCGTGCACGATACGGAGCAACCTCGTGCTGATGGTAGAGCAAGAAGGCGGGTACTGGGCCGGTCGATGGATACTCCCAGGAGGCAAGCTGGAACTTGGCGAGGGCCTGGAAGATTGCGCTGCGCGTGAATGTTACGAGGAAACGCACGTGAAAGTCGCCATCGCTCGGCAGGTGAAGGCGTACGTATCGTATGACCCCAACACCGAGTGGGACAAACAAGTGCTGCTCATTTGTTTCGAAGCAGAGTATTTGAGCGGATTTCCACACGTGGGGCAGGGCGTAACCGGCGCGAAATGGATCGAAATCGACAAAATCAAAGAGATGAACTGGCGCAACCGCACCGTGCCCGACATCATCCTCCGGATGATTACTGACACGTTAGGGTCCAGCGACGTCGAACACGTGTAGTCTCATCACGAAACGATTTTGTGACCCTAATTCACGCTTAGTCAGGAACTAGTACCATCGCCGCACGAGGGCGCTGGACGAGGACGGATTTTCGACAGGTCGCGCCAGCTTTAATCAAGCTTGCGACAAAGAGCTCTCGGGGCTATATATCGACTGAATCTTACTACTTCTTTATTGCTTTAATGAATTCTTCAATGGGTATCGCAGGCATGCTGATTATCTGGACGGTTCCGCGGGCTCCGAGCTCGACTGAGGCTTTTACTATAGTCTCGTTATCAGGCGCTTCCACAAGGTTCACAAAGTCGTACGGCCCCACGACGGCGTGCTGAGATATGACCTTGACTTGCATCGCTTCCATCTCTCGATCGACTTCCTCGATGCGATTGGGTCGCTCCCGTACCGTCTTCCTGCCTTCAGTAGTGAGCTTGGACAAAAGAATGTACTTCGGCATCAAACCACCTCCCTCTGCAAGCTTCGCGTGAGAGGACTTCTGTCTTTCCCCACAAATAGTTTGAAGCGTCGCTTTCTTGGCTGATGCACGGCTTAAGTAGGCAAAAACAAGCTCCAAACTCGCATCTTCGAGAATCTAGCACGTTGTCCGAAGTGGATGATACGGCTGGATCTACACGTTCGCAGGACAGACCGGCTGTTGCTCGAATTATCGGCTATTAAAGTTCCACGAGCTCATACGAGCTTGTTCCGAGTCCGATCTCTTCCCCATACGTGATCTGTATCGATCCTTGTGTCTCGCTCCAGACGCCTTTGAACTTGTCCTGCCCAGGCTGCAGATTGTTGACAAGGCGAGTGCCTGGTAAGCCTTGCTGCTGATTCACCAAGTCCAAGCTCGCAGCGTCAATGGCTACGGGATCGGTGGAGGCGAGAATCCCGACGTCGGGCACTATCGGCGCGTCACTCCAGGGAACACAATCGCAATCAGGCGTAATCTGCAAGAGGAAACTCAAGTACCCCACGCCCCGCTTACCCACGGTCGCGCCAAAGGCGTATTCGGTCAGCATCTCCATAAACTGTGGGAGATCATTCTGCCAGTCGAATCCAATGGAGGGGGTTGTGCACGCCATCATGCACTCGCCGCAGCCTACGCACAGATCGCGATTGATGCGCGACACGCCTCCTTCAATCGTGATGGCAGAGCGCGGGCATATCTCGACGCATACCCCGCACGCCGAGCACCCCTCCTCGTTGACGACCGGACTCATGCCTTTGTGTATGTCCATCTTTCCCGCGCTCGGAGCGCATCCCATCGCCAGATTCTTTATCGCGCCCCCGAATCCTGCCATTGCGTGTGCCTTGAAGTGCGTCATTACGATCATGCTCTGGGCCGAGACAACGTCACCTGCAATTTTGACCGTTTCGAAGTGCTTCTTGTCGATTCGAACGTCCTGGTAGTGGTCGCTGATGAGACCGTCAGAGATGATGAAGGGCGCCCCCAAGACTGCGTAGTCGAAGCCGTGCTCGAGTGCTGTGGCGAGGTGGTCGACCGCATTGTGCCGACTTCCAGAATAGAGCGTATTTGTATCGGTAACAAACGGCTTTCCGCCGCTCGCTTTTACCCGCTCGACGACTTGCCTCACGAACTCTGGGCGAAGGTGTGAATCGTTGCCGCGTTCGCCGACGTGAAGCTTGATAGCAGTTAACGCGTCAGCTTCGATCAGCGTGCCAAATTGCGCCTCATCAAAGAGCGTTCTCACTCGAGTGACCGCGCTTTCATCGGCGCTTCCAGCCTTCAGGCGCGCAAAATATACTGTGCTTGCCATTCTTCTCCCTCGGTTGCTTACGTAATCCCGCGATGTAACGTCCCGCCGTGATCTGCGGCGTTGCTAACGTTTGCAATCGTTTCCTGGCGCACTCCGGAGGTGAAAACGAAGTGACTGCCCTCCATTTGACGTTTCGCTGTTCAGCCCTGATCTCGCACAAGCGTGGCCCACCCGCCTATCTTGTCCAGCTTCTTCTTAAGTGGTAGTGGGTTATGGACGGCCTTTGCCCATATGACGTGCACCCCGTCCAGCGATTCGCCAACCTCTTTGCTGAGCGGCTCTGCCTCTCGTCCAAAAACAACGGCCACGGGGGTGCTGCGTGACAGCGCAGCAATCGTCGCGAGATATTGCAGGCCCGAGTCCTTGTGAATGAAGCCAAACGTGAGATCGACGTCGAACGTTCCCTCGGCCATCTGGTCGATGCACTTGTCGATGTTCATGTACGACTCGATGTATACTTTCTTGGGATCGGCGACTCTCATTAAGTTGACAGCGCTCGGTGTTCCGGCACAGATCACCTCAAACCCCTGCGCTTTCAACGTGTTCCCGATATATAGCGCGAGGCCGGTTTGCACCGGAACCTCGGGACACCCCAATAAGAGTAACGCCTTCATCACTATCGATACATGAACGTCGACCTCTGTATTATTCTTTTGCAGCGCAAAAAAGCCGATCAACCTGCTCCTTCTCGAGCCGGCTCATCGATACAGCACGCGAGACTACCTCGCGTCGCGGGTATTGTGGTGGACCGGCGGGAAAATGTCGACCAGATGGGCGTTGAAAGACGCGCGCACGATGACAAGTGGGGGGGCGCGTTAAAGCGCTAGATCCGTTATCTGCAGTTAACAACATTTCGCGAGGCCCCTCGTGGAGCAAGCAAATTGAAAGATGGATGAACTTCATCGATGAGAGGAGGATGTGGAATATCTTTCACTTGCGAGTTTAGGACTGCGAGGACTGCGTCAGATTTTCAAGTGCTATCGCGGCCTCAATACTGGCAGGTGTGCCAGAAACTTGTTACGTCTCGCTATGATGCTTGACATTTTTTATCTACCGCTTTTTCGTATTCAACTGCTTTCCGCAGAATTCATTTTAGAGACGATTAGAAACGTTGAAGCGTAATAGTGTTCCTCTGACGACGTAATGGATGGTAAATCACCTGATAAAAACGCGCCCGAAAGGATGGTGTGGGCTTTTGAGAGCGCTGAGCTGATACTGTACGGCGCAGTCGGGGTGTTGCTCGTTGTCATTGCTGTCCTCGCACTCGCTGCAGAAGTCGACAGCATACGTCAGTACTTGACCGGTAACCCGGTAATGGGACTAAGCTCCCTTATCGCCGCGATAATCGCGCTTGAGCTGCTGATGACGGTCGTCGGCTATATGAAGACCAGATCCATTAGCTTGGGGCTACTTCTCGGGGCAGCTCTCACGGCGATGGTACGGGAGATCATCATCTTCGCCTATCAGCCCACCAACTCACAATACTTTGTTCTCATCTTGCTTGCGACTGCGCTTCTCGTTGCGGCGGTCTACTTTGTCGGCGATAAAACGATTCACACATAGTTGCGCTCGTCGTGTCCGCGCGTTCGACCGCTTTTTGCGCTCGTTCGTACCCGACGTCGACAATTAGCCGTCTCATTCTTCATACACTTCGAGCGCAGACATCACAAGCTTTTCTGGATCGTGTTTGCACGCTCCTGTGATGACATATCTATGCTGCACGGACAGCTGTCGGAACTTCTTGGATGAAGTTTCGTGCCGAAAGTGCTCGCAAGCGACCTTGCAAACGCGATGCCGCAGGGAGAAACACTTATATCGCCCCCCGCTTTTTTTACGCCCGCAACACCACGAACGTTTCTCCTTACGGGCAGTGGTGCAGCAAACTGCCGGGGTCATTTCTGAGACTCCGGCCCTTTTAACACTAGTAGGCACGGGGTGACTCATAGGCGCGGGATATATAATATCGAGCATATAGGTTTGACGGAAAGATGCGTCTCTCACTGGGTCTAAAGCATTCAACGGCTTTGTTTTTTGTTTTCACCCGATAGAGCACTAGGATTATTGCCCCTCCCGCATGACTGGTGGCTATGACAAAAGCAGACGAGGCAGTTGCCCTCTTTCAGCAGGGGTTCACCTGTTCACAGGCCGTTCTTTCGGTCTTTGCAGATGACTTCGGGCTCGATCGGGATCTGGCACTTCGCATCTCGCAGGGATTTGGTGCCGGGATCGCTTACACGGATGATGTGTGCGGGGCTCTCGCCGGTGCGATCATGGTGATCGGGCTGCGATACGGGAGGATACGCGCTGATGACACCGCAGCGAAAGAAAAAACCTATGCGGTGGTGAATGAGTTTCTCCGGGAATTTGAAACGAGCCACGGGTCAGTAGCCTGCACCGGCCTGCTCGGGTACAACCTGTCAGACCCGCAACAGGTTGCGGAGGTGAAGAAGAGCAAAGTCGTGATGGCACGGTGTCCAGCGCTTGTCCGGGATGCCGTCAGACTCGTTGAAAAAGTAGTTTGATTTTCGCGGGTGGGGCGAGTGATACTGCGACCTTCGACGTGCAAAGAGTGTCACTGAGCCGCGCCGTACGCGCAAAAGAATACACCGTTCAACTTGCATTCGGCCCAAACCGGACAAGAAGGGCACACACATCCCTTTTTTTCAAGGGTCTTTTCGCTTCTACCTCGTGCGCAGAACAGTCCGCCCGCAAGACTGCTTTGATTGTACGTCGGACAGCGTTCTGTGTAGCACAAGCACTTCGCGTAGTTCTCATTCGTGTTTTCTACTCGCGGACGGTTCCTCTTGAACATGGGCCTCTATCTCTTCTTGTATTCTCTACAAACTTAACTATTTCACAATGATCGACGCGAAAGACTGAAGCCGGCTCCGCATCATGATTCAGTGCGGTTGCGATTGAGTGAGCTCCTGAACACTGAGCAGCACGCTCGAGAATGGCAACCCGGGGCATGAAAATTGAAGTTACGCATATTAGGCCGCCTGCGTAGTGCCTGTGCTGGTAAGAAAAGGTGAGTGCGGCTATTTTGAGGTGAATGATGGAAGATAATCGTGGAGGACTCAAGACACTTATCGCGGTCCTGGCTGGCTTCGACAGCATTAAGAAGAACAACGATCTCGTTCAGGTATTCCACGAACTGTATGATAAAGGCGACAATCGAGAGACGTTGAGGGAGTTTCATTTTCTTTTCACGGGCGGCACATTCAACCGCGTCGTGCTGGGCGAGGCTGATCCAGAGCCGTTGCAGACCGAACGGTTGCAGCCGATGAGGGACGACGTGCGAGAGTTCCTATTGCAGGAGTGCGGCATCACCGTCCTCCCTGATCGAAAGAAGTGCGGCGTAACAATTCTTGCGAACACGATTGTGGAGCGCCAGTGCAGCATAGTGTGGTCGTTCCTAAGCCCGATTACAACGCACTGGCTGAGCCCTGAATATCGTGCGTTGAATCGACTGAGTGACCTTTGGGACGTTAAGCGCCTCGTGAACGCCGGTTCGGTGAAAGACTGGTTCACGAACGAAGCTGCACGAGACGTCAAAAGAAACCCCCAGAAGGCGCCGAAATCGCCGCTTAAGGTACGACTGGGCTCGCCCGAACGCGATGGCGCGTGGCCTGTCGCGGCACGAAGAAACGGAAACGCATACGACGAAGTAAGCATACCAAACCGCGCCCGCGACTCGGCGTTTTTTGCTCGGTTTGAAGACCAAACGATCGCACTTATCGCCCACGACGAGATGAAACAGCGCATGATCGATTTTGCCATTCAGTACGAGGATGAGCTTTGTAAGTTCAATCGTGTCTTGACAACTGGCCGTACGGGTGAAGAAGTCGAAAACGCCTGCAGAACGCTGCGCGACGGGGGGACCATCAGGCGATACCTGACCGGGCCCAAGGGCGGTGATATAGAGATCGCCACAGAGATTCTGTTCGATCGCTGCCACGTCGTGGTCTTCTTTATCGATCCATTGCGCCCTCACGCACACATTGACGACATAATGGTGGTTTTCGCGGCCTGCATGGCCGAGATTGAGGGTAATGATGTGAGGCTCCTCACCAATGAACTGCATGCACGAGAATGGATGGAGGAGGCCGTTCGACGTCACAGATGATCGAGCGGCGCTAGCAGTGTTCACGCGAACGGCGCCGGCAGTGTGACCCAAACTTCGGCGCTCGGACTTCACTTTGTCTCACGAATGCGTGCGGGAAAAACGCAGACTGAATGATGCGCGAGACTACGCCGCTAGCGACGCAACGCTCCGCAGCAGCCCACGAGGAAGTATTTAAACTGGGAGTGCCAAAGGTAAGAGCTACGTCCTAGTGAAACCACTGCGAGAAGCAGCGCCTACAATGCCGGATCCGATTACTCACCTCATTGTTGCTACTTCGCTGCTCTGGGTGTTTTGGGACAAAAAGTACCGAAACTATGTCCTTCTGTTGGCCCCCCTGGCGGTGTTTCCGGATTTAGATCATTTGGTGCCGCCTTTCCACCGTCTACTTTTGCACAACGTCTTCATCCTCGTGCCCACCATCGGCATTGCGTTGTACGCGCTCTTCCGGGCAAAGAATGAAGTTTTATTTAACGTGGCACTGATCGCGACCTTCTACCTGCTTTCACACCTGTTGCTTGACCTGTTCACGGGCGCTGGCGTGCCTCTGTTCTATCCGCTTTCAACGACCACCTTTGGCTTCACGTACGAGTTAATCATTGCCCACGGCTCTCTGGTACTAGTTCCTGAGCACCCCGCCTTATTCGTGCAAAGCGAAGTGCTCGGCATCGCGGTGACGTCCCTGGCGCTGGCCGTGATTATATTCGTCAAGAACCGGCTGCCCTTCCAAAAAGACGTTTCGCACGCCGCCCAAGCTTATGGTTAATCAACCTCGCGAGCTGTTCGCACGCACGCTCACTTTTATCGACAGGCGCAGCACGCGTTGTCAGAGTTTAAGCTTCGTAGTCAGAAGCGATCGAGCAAGAGCAAGCCGAGCGTCGCTCGTTGAACGTGGTGCTGCGTGTCGAGCTCAACTGTAAGCGGCTACGATAAAAAAGTTGACCAAAAGTAGACCAAAACTTTACAATATATTCAGGACAGTCTACCGCGGTTCAGACTTACAAATGCTAGAGGGATGCCACGATTGAGTTTTGCTATCTATCTGATTTTTTAATATTTTGCACATAATTAAGCTGCTGCCGTTGCTGTTGACGGCAACCAACAATTCAGAGACGGACGTCTCTTACAAATCACACACGCAGGTCGATGCTAGTGCCTCACGGCAAATCGATGGCAGCTTACCCGGAAACACGACGAATAGACTCCATGGCGCCGAGCGTGAACGGCTGCGTGAATGACGCAAAAGCAACTGCCTGATGTCGTGCCATCAAGGCAGTAGCTCCGCGCCTGCTCACTCGATCGAGACTGCTCGATGTTGGTGCGTCAATTGAGGGTGCTTGCTTTCTGTGCTCGTGCTCACGGTTGTGGCTGTGGCTGTGGAAATGGCTGTGGAGATGGCTGTGGCTGTGGAGATGGCTGTGGCTGTGGAGATGGCTGTGGCTGTGGAGATGGCTGTGGCTGTGGAAATGGCTGTGGCTGTGGAAATGGCTGTGGCAATGGAATTAACCTCTTTAATCCCCTTGATTTTCGAAAATGATGTCGCCAACGCGCTTTCGTGTCTCGTCGAGCAGGTCCTCAATTTGCTTAGCTTTAGCGTCGTCGAGGTAGGTGCAGTTTGAAAAAATGGTGCCAGCGAGCGAAGCAACGCGCTTGCCGATTCCAGGAAGTGAATTCCAATTGGGTTGCCCCAGGCTTGCCGCGAGTTGATCGATCCGCTCACGGTTTTCTTCAACGCACTTTTTGCCCTCATCGGTAAGCGCGTACACCTTCTTGTTTTCGTGTTCGCTCGAGCTTACGTAGCCCTGGTCCTCAAGGAGCTGCAGTGTCGGGTAGACCGCTGCAGGACTCGGCGCGCGGCCGTGCTTGTTTTCGATAGCTTTGATGATTTCGTAGCCGTTGCGGGGCTGTTCTTGTAGGGCGAGTAGGACGAGATATTTCAAGTGTCCCTGTTCGTGTCTTGGGTGTTTGAACCAAGCTTTGTAGAAATCTGGTATGTTATGCCATGGTCCACACGGGTTCTGATACGTTTTGTAGCTCATTTAATCCTCCGATATATCTAAAGATATATTATAAGATATTCTCATATTTAAGAGTTTCGCTGAGTGAACCGTAGCGACCTAACACTTCCAACGCGGAGCTTCAAAAGCGCACCCCGCAGCGTTCAACCCGATACGAGCTTTGCGTTGCCACGTCGGAGCGGGTCACGCCCCGAAAGGTCGTAACGGGCAAACGCCGACCTCACGCGGCCACCGGAGACCGGTGCGAGACTAGATATCCGACTAGCGACTATTATAATTGTCGCACAGGTGCGGACACGGAGAGAGGAAATGAGCGAAACTGCACCCGATACGCTCGATGGGACAAACGCTGATGCACCGATCGAAGTACAGAGAACGTGCGAAAAGCCGGTAAGCCCCAACTGCGAACGCACGGCGTTGTACACCGTTATCTTGCCTGACGACGCCATGACCGTTCCGTGCTGTGAGCCGTGCAAAGACGAGCACGTTAAGCGCGCAAATGCTCAGGACGTGCCTGTAACGGTCCGTGCTGGCACTCGTATAGAAGCGGGCCCGGTGGCCCCGCGCTGGCAGCAAAGGGTCAGGCAACGCATCGCCTCGTGGAGCGGGCGGCAGCGGCAGTGGCTGGCACTCGTGATTGTCGTGCTTCTGCTGCTCATCGCTGCGGCGGAGGTTTTTTTGAGGCTGGCCTTCAGCTAAAAAATGATCGGATACGCCACGCTCTCCCCTAACACGGGCGTGAACATTGCCAACCGGGTAAGTACCCCTCGCGTGAGCATTCAAGAGTCTACTGGTGGCAGGCAGCCGCGATCGAGGCGCAGCGAGACCGCCGCCGACGGTCGACAACGGCAAGTAAAACAAGGAGATTCCGTATAGTGGTTTATTAAGCGTTTTTCACTCATCGGTTCCAGTGGAGGCGTTTTAGGCGTGATCTCGCCTCTCGAATAGTCGCAGAATGCCGCGCGCACGAAAAAATAACCGTTTTACCGGCGTAAAGAACCCTTATTTCGACTCCAATTTCCAAAAGAAGTAAAAAATCGAATCGGAACCGTTAAATCCAATGGTGCATTGCTTTATGCGCCGATTGTATCGGGCTGCACATTAGCAGGAGCCGGGCGTCGTCGGTCCTGGCCTACCTCAAACCGTCTCGTTGTTTGACGAACCCCGTGCTCCGCGCTAATCACTGCATTTACGATGGCCATTCGCTTGTCGAGCTGTGGGTCGTTTTTCTTTGCACTTTTTAGGCCTGTCCGGGTTTGTCTATCCAATCACGCACAAAGCTGACAGCAGCGCGCGGCTATCTCTGTACGACGCGTGTGCTCACTGAGATCGCGTGACGATAAGCGAAAATGATGTGATGCGATGATACGGTGATTTCTGCTTCGACGGCGCTGTATCTGCAGATCAGCGACAAGAACCTGCAGGACGTTTACGCGAATGTGTCGTTTGAAAGTAAAAGATTGCATAACCCCCGACTGGCGTAACACCACGATACGCTCCGTGCCCTTGAGGAAGCGTGCATAAGGGGCATCGAGGCTATCTCTTTCTTTACACCACCTTTTGGGCGTGGTTCTAACGGATTTCTTGAAGTGCCAGCTGGTTCCGTAGTTGTGCAGAACCATTCTGCGGTTCGATTTTGAACACCTAGTCGAAGCACGGGACTGCCTTGTGTCGCGCCCTAGCCAGTAAAGCGTGAGCCCTTTGTCGATCCACGCGCAAGCGTTCTTTGGATCGGCTGCCGGCTAACGAACTCGCTATCTCATAAATGCAAAATCATACCGCTAAAGCGGAATGCTTAAAACCGGTACGAGCGCTAAGCCAGATGGGTGGGTCGTATGCCACGCAGAACCATTGGTGGGGCCCTTATTGCTATCATACTCGGACTAGTGGCAGGTCTCGTGCTGGGCGCCATTCTCGGCGGCGTCTTCGAACTCATACTCTACTTTCTCGTGAGCGTGATCCTGAGCTGGATTGCGAGCGTCATAGGTTTTTGGATATTCGGCGCCCTCGCCGGGCTGTTCGTCGGCGGCATCACCGGCGGGGTCCTGGGCGCACTCATTGGGCTGATACTACATCCCCGACACTGGTCAGCGGCGTTTCGCACGATATTTTACAGCGTCTTGGGGGCGGCCGCGGCGTGGATCGCATTTACCCGTTACGGCGTCACCTTTGGCGGTACGTTAGGAATAATCGACGGCGCACGTATCGGCGCAGTAGTTGGACTTCTCGCAGGCCTCGTCGCCGGGACACTTGCCGGGAGCACGAGAAAAATGGGTATGGTCTTTAGTGCCGTCGGTACGGCGGTTGGCACAGCGATATTTGGCACGTACTTCTTCTCCTATTTTGCGTCAACGAAAGGTGTCGCCCTCGGCCTCGTTCTGGGCCTCTTGATAGGCATCCTGTCGGGGTATCACGCAGTGGCTCGTGCACGATGATAGGGTCGGACGCCGTAGTAGCGCTCAATTGTGGTTGTAAAACTTCTGGACTAAGTTGCAAAACCAGCTCGCTCAACGTATCCAAGCCTGCCGTGAGCACGATCGTTTTTCCGTCTTCCGAGGCGTAGACGCAATATCTGTCTCCCACGCAGTTAGAATAACGTTCAGGAAGTCTAAATTGTGGGTACACATGCCCTTTCGCCCGGAGCGCTCCGAGTTTGAGGTGCTGCTATACCCATTCCTCGATATTACCTGCTTCATAGCAAATCACCTTTACTATAATCGCTCCAGCTCTTCTTTATTCTAAACAAGTCTATCTTTGGAGATAAATAGCTTAATATGATCAATACAGGCCACAAATATGGCTAGGGTCTCAGAACAATAGTTGGGGTAGTAGTCGCGTTGCTTGGACTTTTTGCTTATGAAGGGTAGTACTTACGAACGTTTGCGCTGGAGTTAAAAGAGCCGCTTGCCCAGACCCTCGTTGGGTTTGTCACATCGATTCTAGCTGAGCCGCATGGGCGTACGGACGCGGAAGAGGCTGCTGAGCCACCTCTTCGCCAGATCATTGATGTGTTGCAGCAGGTGATATGCACACGCGACGCAGAGAAGCTGGCGATTTCTGTGCTGGAAATTTACGAAGGCGGTTAACGAAACAAACAGCGGTTTTTTCAAGAGCTGGCTGTTTTATTTCGCGATTAAACGCAGGATTAACGCGCTAAAGGGAGATGTGAACAGCATGAGGAGGGGAGCCCCAACAGAACAGAGAGGGGAGAGCACGTTGATTAACCCAGAGATACCAAACTTGCGATGCGGCATCTTGTGCCCTAAATCTACTTTTCATTCACGGGATGACGAAGCCGAGCAGGTATAATAGTATCACGAGGATTGCTCCGGGGATCCCTGCCAGTGCACAAATAATTACAGTGATGAGATTTATGGGCACTGGGAGCCCGAGGAATTTCGCCAAAGCCAGAATGATGAGGCCGAATATCGAATTAACTACTAGATATCTTATTGTGCTCCCCAGACTCATAACACCAACTTAATTACAAGATCTAAAAGAAGCTTTCGATTTTTTTAACTCGCTGGCGGACAGTCGACAATGTAGTCGAACCGTGCCTGCTCGGCGGTGATCGCACACGTGAGCAAATCCGTGGAGGGATACTGTTCGGGTTCCGTTTTCGATCCCACCTTAACCGTTTTGCCCATCAACCAATGTCATTTACCCTTCTTTCAATCATTCGGACGCTACGAATGGATTAGTCCGTATCGACTTCTTCCTGCCTACGTCGCTTCTCTTCCTCTCCTTCAGCTATCTTCTTTTGCTTGATTACTTCTCCTTCGAGCTCCTTTTTCTGCTTCTCTATCTCACCAACAACTTCTTTGCCCTTCTTTTTTAGATCTCCAATATCCACCATAGTCGTAACCCCCCTGCATAGGTCGGCCCCCTGTAGTCTGCCTGCTCAACGCTTCTCGTTCTTGTTTTTGACTGGCCGTTCTCTTCTCGTCTTCCCGGGTCTTTTCTTCTCGGTATTTGCCGCTCGCCTTCAGCGCATCAACAAACTTGCCGCGAGCGATTTGGTTTTTTCTCCTTTTTATATCAGCCCAAATCCCGCAAGATTATGAGAATATTACTACGACAACAATAAGTGCCTAAAACTAATATAATGGTGTTCCTAATATTTTTGAGACCATCATAAAAAGGAGGTGATGAGGTATATGGGTGTCAAGGACGTAGTATGGCTTGTTATCGTGCTGATAATTATATTCGTGGCTTTGCGTTATTTGGGTATCGTCTAAGATGATTAGACAAGTGGAATACCACGCGGATCAAGAGGGTGTTGCACGAACAATCTTCTGCGGGCCACGAATACAGCTCCTGCGATTTTGGTTGAAGGATATAAGTTCTTGGAAAGAACAAGGGAAGGACGCCGAACGCTAGTGAAGTTCTACTTCGCCTTCAGCTTCGCCTTCGTAATATCGGTCTGAGACAACGACTGTATCTTCTGTCACCTTGAGCGCTTTCGACCACGGAACGACCATGTCACTCTTCAGTAGACCTTGGGACACCTTCAGCACAATTTCTTTAGTCCCTTTAGTGATTAAGACATCAGTTACTTTACCTAGCTTATCTCCACCTTCGGTTTCGATGTTTTTACCTACGACACCAACGAAGGCAGCCTCATGATATTCTCTACCTTTCATGCTTTTTACCTGCGTTCAATTCTTCGTTACCGAGAGATAAGATTTATGGGCTGAAACGTCTCCCTGGTGAAAAAAAAACCGCTCGAAGAGAAAGATATATGGAGTAAAAAACGCTTGCGATTTCTGTGCTCGAAATCTACGAAGGCGGTTATCGGGACGAGCGAAGTTCAAAATAATATAGATGCTCATTCTCGCTTCTAGGCCGCTTCGCGCCTCAGATCCTCACTAATAGTCTATTGTTCTCACTTTAGTTTCGTACGTTTCAAGGTCGAGTGTCTCGATCTGCCGCGTGATTTCAGCCATCTTTCCGGCCATTTGAAGAAAATTAGCGGGCATCTTCTGCATTATTTCAGGTGATATACTCAACTCTTTAGGATCTGAGAGTTTCTTTCCAGTTGTTACGTCGAACGACGAAAAGTGAGCCGCACAGCGAATTACCTTGCCCTGAAGTGTGCCCAAATTGAGCGGGGCATTCGAATGCGGGCACCGATCGTCAAATCCGTAGAACGTGCCCTCAACATTGGCGATGTCCACCTTTTTTCATTCAACCTCAACAAGGCCCATTTTGCCTTTTTCAATATCTTGTGTATCTGCGACGTCTACCCATTTCAAGCGTATACCCCCTCATTTGGTATTCGTTAAGGTTCAAGTGAATAAATACATTATTTATGTGTATCAGCTTGTTTGAAGCTTTGGTGCTTGCAACTCTGTGTTTTTCACTTTCAGCACGTTCTTGCAGCTAGGTTATCACCGTCAGCACAAAACACCTTTGTGCAAGCAATCTGTCCTCAGACCTATACAGGCGATAAGAAACAGGCCATCCACAACCTCTTTGCTGCGTACGTTCACACAGTGCCACTTGCAGACCTTCTCGAAAAACTTAGAACGCTCTCGGCGAGACGCCCAACTAAGATATGTGGTCATATGCGGGGCAGCGTGCAGCTACTGCCTCGCCAGAGCCGAACGCCTCGACGGATCGTATGTGCAGACGTTCGCGCTTGACTTAAAAGAAGAGCTTACCCAGACACTTGCTGCGTTTGTCACATCGATTCTAGCGGGGCCGCATCGCCTAGACGCTGAAGAGGCTGAAGAGCCCTCTGGCACACTAACGGCACTACGTGGGACTCACTCGGTGGAGTGTGTACCTCATCACCCGCTGCGGCCTCCCCCTGGAACGCCAGTTACTTCCGCCTCGACGTCTTTGTGCGTGGCAGCGACGGTGCCGTCTGGCAGAAGAACTGGAATGACAGTAAATGGTCTAACTGGCAGTCTCTCGGCGGGCAACTCACCCCTAACACAGGACCCGCTGTGAGTGAAGATCTTTATCTCTTTGTACAAGGCACGGACCATCAGCTCTGGCATAAGAGTGCTGGGAGCGTAGGGGGCACTTGGGGTACCCTCAGCGGAAAGCCCCCCGAGGCGCTGTCCACTGCCACACCGGCTTCAGTCCTCCCCCCAGCGCCAACCCCATAGTGTGCGTCAGCACCACTAGCGGGAACCTCTGGGCTAGCGGAGACCCTGTAGGTAATTACAACGAATGGACCTCCGTGGGCAGTCCTCCCTAACGTCTTCAGCGTTGCTGATACCGATATGGAGACACGTATAGAGCAACGTACAGGTAAGGAACGCCCCTCGTAACGTGACGGGGGCGTGTTTTTCTTTTACTATTGCCTGGCCGTTTGTAACTCGTGCATCAGCGTAAGCAACAGCCCCCGGCCGCTTTTGTTGTGGTAGCTCTCATCTAAGAGTGTCGCAATTCTTGAGCAGGCCAAGCGAGGATAGCATAGCGTGTTCCTTCTGACCTTTCCTTATCTCCTAGCTCATTTCAATGCCTGAGAGCGATAAATACGGCCTCTCGGTGTTAATATCAAACCGCAGCCTTTAAATGGCTTCATCAGAGTACTTCACGTGGGACGGGCTAAAACCTGCCCAAAAAGGAAAGAGGTGCAGATATGAAGGATTTACCAGTCGTTCTTGTAGTAGCGCCGCCCAAAAAGAAAGAGGGCACAGCTACAAGGAAAATGGCAGTAAGGAAAATGGCTGCCGTTCTAGTAGTAGCGGCGGTTGCTTTTTCAGTCTTCGGCG
>Ga0116108_1000838_pt1 | contig 16979 bp, 9 predicted proteins | sample June2015DPH_6_15_FD_88970 | JGI IMG/M metagenome (GOLD analysis project Ga0116108, IMG submission 88970) | Peatland microbial communities from SPRUCE experiment site at the Marcell Experimental Forest, Minnesota, USA - June2015DPH_6_150 | ecosystem: Environmental > Terrestrial > Soil > Wetlands >... | reverse complement strand
TCGAGGCCCATCTGATCAAGAAGACGCTCGCCCGGTGCGACGGCAATGCCCGCCGGGCCGCCGAGGAACTTGGCCTCAGCCGCAGCGCTTTCTACCGGCGGTTGGAGAAGTACGGGCTGTAGGTCACCCGCGATAAGCCATAAGCAGTAAGCTAAAAGCTTGGTCATTGCGTCGCATCAGAGTAAACACGCGGCCGATGAAAAACTATCGTGAGTTGAAAATCTGGCAGCGTAGTCATGCGCTGACGGTCTCACTCTATAGAGCGACGAAAGGCTTTCCCAAGGACGAGCTGTTCGCCTTGACGAATCAAATGCGCCGGGCGGGCGTTTCCATCCCGGCAAACATTGCCGAGGGTTGTGGCCGGGAGGGTGATGCCGAATTGAAACGATTCCTGACAATCGCCCTGGGTTCCGCCTGCGAGCTGGACTACTACCTCCTCCTCTCCTGCGAGCTCGGGTACCTTGAAGAATCCGCTGGCCAGCCACTAGCCACCGAGGTCATGGAGATCAGGCGCATGCTTGGAACCTTCATCCAGAAGCTTAAGGCTTAAGGCTTACAGCTTATGGCTTCCCATCGTCTCCGCCTCACGCACGACCAGCATGTCTTCCTCTTCGCGCTGCTCGCCGGCGCGCCCGCCGTCATCGTGGCCATGTGCTTCCTCTGGCTCGGCGACCATCCGCCCGATTATACCAAGGTGCAATGGACGCTGACGCTGCTCATCTTCGGATTCTGGCTGGGGTACGGCGCCGCCGCCCGCCACCGGGTGGTGCGGCCGCTCCAGACCATGGCCAATCTCCTTTCCGCGTTGCGCGAAGGCGACTTTTCCATCCGCGCCCGCGGGGCGCAGCGCGACGAGCCGCTCGGCGATGTGTACGCGGAAATCAATTCTCTCGGCGCCGTTCTCCAGACGCAGCGTCTGGGCGCTCTCGAGGCCACCGCGTTGCTGCGCACGGTCATGCAGGAGATCGACGTGGCCATCTTCGCGTTCGACAGCAACGAGACGCTCCGGCTGGTCAACCGCGCCGGCCAGGAACTGCTCGCCGCGCCCGCCGAACGCCTCCTCGGCCGCTCCGCCATCGAGCTTGGCCTCAAGGAATGCCTCGAAGGCGACGACACCCGCGTGCTCTCTGCGACCAGGTTTCCCGGCGGCATGGGCCGCTGGGGCATGCGCCGCACGTCGTTCCGGGAAGGCGGCCGGCCGCACTCGCTCATTGTCATCGCCGACTTGAGCGTGCCTCTGCGCGAGGAGGAACTCAAAGCCTGGCAGCGCCTCGTGCGGGTGCTCGGCCACGAACTCAACAACTCGCTCGCCCCCATCAAATCCATCGCTGGCAGCCTCACCGCCATGCTCAAGCATGGCCCGCGCGCCCCCGACTGGGAGGACGACATGCGTTCCGGGTTGGAAGTCATCGAGGCCCGCGCCGAGGGCCTCGGTCGTTTCATGCAGGCGTACGCGCGCCTGGCGAAACTGCCGCAGCCGACGCTCGCCTTGACGGAGGTCGCGCCGCTCATCCGTCGCGCGGCGGCCCTGGAAACGCGTTTGCCCATCGAGGTGCAGGCCGGCCCCGATCTCACCGCGAATCTCGACGCCGCGCAGATCGAGCAGGTGCTGATCAACCTTCTTAAAAACGCCGTCGAGGCCTCGCTCGAGGCCGGTGGCGGTGTGCGGGTGAGCTGGAGGAAGCAAGGATCTTTTCTCGAGGTTCACATCGAGGACGATGGACCCGGGATCGCGAACACGGCCAATCTGTTCGTGCCGTTCTTCACCACCAAACCGAGCGGTTCCGGCATCGGCCTGCTCCTCTGCCGGCAGATCGCCGAGAACCATGGCGGCTCGATCAACCTCCGGAATCGCGAAGGTGGCGCCCTGGGTTGCCTGGCCACGTTGCGGCTGCCGGTGTAGAACGAACGGAGATTGCCAAGGGCCGATTGCCAAATGGGCGGTCGAAGGATCGCCATAAACGCAACGGGCAGGGCTCATCCAATCGGCATTGGCTCATGTCGCTCTGCTGGCCAGCAGAGCTCGGTAGGCAACCGGCCTTCGCCTCGCAATTCACCTGCCTCGTCATAGTCCCCAAGGCGAAGGCGGGTCCCATTTCCGGGACGCCTCAGTCCCATCCGCGGCGTCGGTGCGCCAGCCGGGATGATTGATCTGAAATGTTTAGGCTTACGAACCAATGACTTATGCCACAGGGCGGGGCTTGGCACAGGCGATGCAAACAGTCTGGTACCCACGATCCTCTCATGGATATTCCTCGCCCGAACGCAGCCAAGGAAAAGCGCAGGAAGCGCATCATTATCGCCGGCATCGTCGCTGTCGCCCTGATCGGCGTGACCTTCGCTCTCTCGCGCCTCAAGCCCGCCGCGCCCACGGTCGATCGCAACCTCGTGTGGATCGGTACCGTGAAACGCGGCCCGATGGTCCGGCAGGTGCGCGGTCTGGGCACGCTCGTGCCGGAGGAAATCCGCTGGATCGCCGCGCGCACCGAAGGCCGCGTCGATCGCATCGTGCTGCGGCCGGGTGCCGTCGTCACGCCGGACAGCGTGATCCTGATGCTCAGCAATCCCAGCGTGGTGGAGGCCGCCACCAGCGCGGATTCGCAGCTCAAGTCGGCCGAGGCCGAACTCGCGAATTACAAGATGACGCTCCAGAAAGGCGTCCTCGACGCCGAGGCCGCCCTGGCCCGCGCCAAGTCCGAATTCGAAACCACCCGGCTCCAGGCCGAGGTCAACGACGAGCTGTTCAAGGACGGTCTCGTTTCCGCCCTTGAGCTGCGCCGCTCGAAGGTCGCGGCGGAGGACGCCAGCACGCAGTACACCATCGAGCAAAAACGTTATGCGTTCACCAACGAGTCGGTCGCGCCGCAGCTCGCCGTGAAAGAGGCGGAAGTTGATCGCATCCGGGCCCAGGCGAAACTCCGCCGCGACGAGGCCGACGCCCTCTCCGTCCGCGCCGGCATGCCGGGCGTGCTGCAGGTGCTGCCCGTCGAGGTCGGCGCCCAGGTGCAGCCCGGCGCCAATCTGGCCCGCGTGGCCGACCCCACGCGTCTGAAGGCCGAGGTGCGCATCGCGGAAACGTAGGCCAAGGACATTCAAATCGGCCAGCTCGCGTCCATCGACACCCGCAACGGCCTCGTGGCCGGCCGCGTCGCGCGCGTCGATCCCTCCGTGCAAAACGGCACGGTCACGGTCGACGTCTCGCTGAACGGCGAGCTCCCCAAGGGTGCCCGCCCCGACCTCAGCGTCGACGGCACCATCGAACTCGAACGCCTGGACGACGTGATCTTCGTCGACCGCCCGGCCTTCGGCCAGGAACGCAGCACCGTGGGCATCTTCAAGCTCGATGCCAACGGCGTTTATGCGGAGCGCACCCAGGTGCAGCTGGGCCGGAGCTCCGTCAACACCATCGAGATCGTCAGCGGCCTCCAGCCCGGCGACCGGGTCGTCCTCTCCGACATGACTCCCTATGATGCCAACGAGCGCGTCCGCCTGAATTAACCCACCCCTCACCCCGCCCACAAAAAACCTACAACTTTGCAGCGCCGCCGTGTGTGCTCTGCAAACCGCTGCCAGCCCCACCCTTCATTCATATGAACACCGAAACGAACGGCCAGTCCCTCATCAAACTCGACGGCGTGACCAAGGTTTTTCTGACTGACGAAGTCGAGACCCACGCCCTCTCCGGCATTCACCTTGAGATTCTCAAGGGTGAATACGTCTCGATCGCCGGCCCCTCCGGCTGCGGCAAGTCCACGCTCCTGTCCATCCTCGGCCTGCTCGACACGCCGACCGAGGGCGAATACCGCCTCAACAGCCGTCCCGTGCAGGGCCTCTCGCTCGCCGAGCGGGCGCGCATCCGCAACCGCGAGATCGGGTTCATTTTCCAGTCGTTCAACCTCATCGGCGACCTGACCGTCTACGAAAACGTCGATCTGCCGCTGACCTACCGCGGCATGCCGGCGAGCGAACGCAAGCAGCGCGTCAACGAGGCGCTCGAGAAGGTCGGCATGGCCCACCGGGCCAAGCACCTTCCCTCCCAGCTCTCCGGCGGCCAGCAGCAGCGCGTGGCCGTGGCCCGCGCCCTGGCGGGTTACCCATCCGTGCTGCTCGCCGACGAGCCGACCGGCAACCTCGATTCGAAGAACGGCGACGCGGTCATGGAGTTGCTGGCCAATCTGCACCGGAGCGGCTCCACCATCGTGATGGTGACGCACGATCATCGCTTCGCCCGTCATGCCGCGCGCTCCGTGCACCTCTTCGACGGCCGGGTCGTGGAGGAAAGCGCGATCACCAAGGAGGCGGAGACCTCCCTCTGAGCGTTTCACGGTTCGCCCCGTCCGCATCGATCGGCGGATTCAAACCCTCCCGCTTCCTTTCTACCCGCGCCCGTTTCGCCCCGCGAGAAAAGTGACCGTGAGAGTGAAAGCGGAGGGGGGCTGACGCCGAGACGGGCGGCACTCCCACCCCACCGCGCTGTTCGATTCCACCCCTTTCACCTTCCCCGTCACTTTCGCGATGAATGGTCTTCGTTACGCCTTCCTCGTCTGCGGCAAAGCCGCGGGACGAGCCGCGCCATAGCTCAACGAGCGAAGGCCGGCGCCCGCACAATTTCTACCGTCATCACGCATGCACGACTTCAAACACGCATTCAGGCTGCTCGCCAAGTCGCCCGGCTTCACCGTCATCGTGGTCCTCACGCTCGCCCTCGGCATCGGGGCCAACACCGCGATTTTCAGCCTCGTCAACACGACGTTCCTCCGCGCCCTGCCCTACCCGGAGCCGGACCGCCTCGTCCACCTCTCCGAGAAGAACGACCAGTCGAGCGACATGGACGTCTCCTACCCGAACTTCGAGGACTGGCGCGCGGGACAGGACGTGTTCAGCGCGCTCGCCATCTATCGCACCGATGGCCGCAAGCTCAAGACGCCCGACAGCGCGGAACAGGTCACGATCGCGCAGGTCTCCGCGGATTTTTTCCCCGCCGTCGGCGTGCACGCCGCCCAGGGCCGCGATCTCACGGCCGACGACGACCGCGCCGGCGCCGCGGCGGTCGCATGGCTGACCCATGCGGCCTGGCAGCGCTATTTCGCGGGCGATCCGAACATCGTCGGGCAAACCGTGCTGCTGGATGGCGCGCCGACCAGCGTGGCCGGCATCCTGCCGTCCGCTTTTCGTTTTCACCGCAGCGCCGACCTTTTCGTGCCGATCGGCCAGTTCGTCGACCAGCAGTTCATGCGGGAACGCGATAACCGCAACGGCACGTACGTCGTCGGCCGCCTCAAACCCGGCATCACCTTCGCGGCCGCGCAGGCGCAGATGACCGCGATCGGCCGGCGCCTCGAACAGGCATATCCCAAGAGCAACGCCGGCATCGGCATCAACCTGCAGCCGCTGCGCGAGCGCCTGGCCGGTTGGGCGCGCACGAGTCTCCTGCTGCTGCTCGGCGCGGTCGGCATGGTCCTGCTGATCGCCTGCGTCAATGTCGCGAACATGCTCCTCGCGCGCTCGTTCGGCCGGACCCGCGAGATGGCGATCCGCACCGCGCTGGGCGCGACGCGCGGGGCGCTCATCCGCCAGCTGCTGGCCGAGAGCCTCGTGCTCGCCGCCATGGGTGGGCTCGCCGGCGCGCTCCTCGGTGCGTGGGGCTACGATTTTGTGAGCCGCCTGGTGCCGTGGGAAATGCGCGCGGTGACGGAAGGCACGGGCGGCGTCGACCGCGGCGTGCTGCTGTTCATCGTCGGCCTCACGCTCGTCACCGGCCTCGCCTTTGGCCTCGCGCCCGCCTGGCAGCTTTCCCACGCGAACCCGAACGACGCGCTCAAGAACACGAAGCCCGCGATGCGGACGCTGTTCGGCCGCGTCCGGCTCGCGGACGGACTCGTGGTCGTCCAGGTCGCGCTCGCGCTCATGCTGCTCGTGGGCGCGGGATTGATGATCCGCAGCCTCGCGCGCCTCAGCGAGGTGAATTCCGGCGTGCAGCCGGATCGCGTGCTCACGTTGCGCGTCGGCACGCCGCCCATGGAGCAATACCTCCACGACCCGTTCGCCTACGTCACCTACCACGAACGCATCCTCGAGCGTGTGGCCGCGCTGCCGGAAGTGGAGACCGCCGCCTTCGGCTCGGCCCTGCCGTTCACCTGGAACACGTCGACCAGCACGTTTTTCCGCACCGACCGGCCCGCGCCGGAACCGGGCAAGTTCCCCGCGGCGAACACGCACGTGGTCACGCCCGGGTATTTCCGGGCGCTGGGCATTCCGCTGCTGCGCGGCCGGCTCTTCGACGGTCACGAACCTGTGCCAACGATGCCCGCCGGCGAGGTCCTCACGATGGCGTTGCTGCCGAAGATCTACAAGGACTTCGATATCGCCTGCGTGATCAGCCAGCGGATGGCCGACCAGTACTGGCCCGGCGAGGATCCGATCGGCAAGCGTTTCCAGTTTGGCTATCCCGACATGCACCTGCCGGCCGCGACCATCATCGGCATCGTCGGCAGCACCACGCAAATCGGCCTCGATCGCGGCGAGCCGGCGGAGTATTACTGTCTTCTGAAGCAGTTCCCGGCGCCGATGTATTTGCATCTCGTCGTGCGGACCCGCGCGGATCCCGCCGGCGTGCTCGCATCGGTGCGCACCGCGGTGCGCTCGGTCGCCCCGGATGAACCGATCTACGACATCGAACTGATGACCTCGCGCATCGCGGATTTCTCATCCGACCGGCGCTTCAACATGGGCCTGTTCACGTTCTTCGCGGCGACGGCGCTGTTGCTCGCCGCGATCGGCATCTACGGCGTGCTGGCGTGCGTTGTCGGCCAGCGCACCCGGGAGGTGGGCATCCGCATGGCGCTGGGCGCGCAACGCCGCGATGTGCTGCGCGACGTCCTTGCACGCGGCTTGCGACTCGCGCTGCCGGGCGTGCTGCTCGGGCTCGCCGGAGCCTGGGCTGGAAACCGGCTGCTCCAGAGCCAGCTCTTCGCCGTCAAGGGAACGGATCCCGTCACCTACGCCGTGGGAGCCGTCCTCCTCCTCTTCGCCGCGCTGCTCGCCTGCTGGGTGCCCGCCCGCCGCGCAACGCTGGTGAACCCGGTGGAGGCGCTGCGCGCCGAATGAGCCGTAAGCGATAAGCTTTAAGTCATAAGCTCCAACCCAACTTTCCTCACCTCAAAGCGCGTAACTTACCGCTTACCACTTAGAGCATAAACCTATGCTGCACGACCTCCGCTTCGCCCTCCGCCAGCTCGTCAAGTTCCCCGGCTTCACGATCGTGGCGGTGCTTACCCTCGCCTTCGGCATCGGCGTCAACACGCAGATCTTTTCGATGGTGAACTTGTTTTTCCTGCAGCCGCTGGCCTTCAAGGACGCCGACCGCCTCGTGCTCGTGCTCATGCGCAGCGACGTCTTTAACATGCCGCATGGCTTGTCGTTTCCCGACTTCAAGGATCTCCGCGAGCAGACCAAATCCCTCACCGACCTGATTGCCTATATGCCCAGTCCCGTCCACGTCAGTGCCGCGGGCCAGGCGGCAGACCGGACGTGGATGGAAATCGTCACGCCGAACGGATTTACCGCGCTCGGCGTCCAAGCCGCGCTCGGACGGACCCTCCTGCCGGCGGACGGCGAGAACGCCGGAGCCGAACCAGTGGCGATGCTGAGCTTTGATTACTGGAAGAACCACTTCGGCGGCGATCCCGGAATCGTGGGCCGGACGATCACACTCAATGACAAGCCGTTCACCGTCGTGGGGGTCGCGACGGAGGGTTTCCACGGTTTTTCGTGGGCGATGGCGATGAAGGTCTTCGTTCCCGCGGGCGCGGGGAGCCGGTTGCTCCCCGACACCTACCAGATACTCGAGAAACGGTGGGTGAAGAACTGGCGCGTCCTAGGCCGCCTGAAGCCCGGTGCCACGCTGTCCGCCGCCCGCGCTGAGACCGACATCATCTGTCGAAAACTTGTTCAGGATTTTCCTGACGATCACAAGGGGGCGCGCCTCATGGTCATTCCAGAAACGCGGGCCCGCCCCGATCCCATCTTTGCGGACTTCACGCCGGTTTTCGTCGCGGTTTTCACCGGCATGGTCGGCCTCGTCCTGTTCATCGCCTGCGCCAACGTCGCGAACCTGATGCTGGCGCGCGTGATCACGCGCCAGCGCGAAATGGTGATGCGCAGCGTGCTGGGCGCCAGCCGGTGGCGGCTGATCCGGCAAATACTTGTGGAGAGTCTCCTGTTCGCCGCCATCGCCGGCGTGCTGGGGTACCTGATCTCCGACTGGACGGGCGCGGCCATCAACCGATTGGTGCCGCCTCCCACCGACATTCCAGTCGTCACGGATTTTGCTCCCGGCGGGCGCGTCTATCTTTTCACCGCCATAATTTCGCTCGTGGCCGGGCTGGCGACCGGTTTGGTGCCGGCGTTGCGGGCCTCACGCGTCGACTTGAACGAAGGGTTGAAAGAGAACGGCGGCGGTCGCGCATCTGCCGGCCGGCACCGTTTGCGCAACCTGCTGGTCATCGGGCAGGTCACGATGTCCCTGGTGGTGCTGATCTGCACCGGCATGTTTCTGCACAGCCTGCAGCGTGCCCGCAGTCTCAATCTCGGTTTCCGTGCGGACCATCTGCTGACACTTTCGCTGGATCTCGGCCTGCAGGGTTACAGCGATGATCGCGGGAAGGTTTTCTGCCGCGAACTCCTCGAGAAGATCCGGGCGATGCCCGGAGTCGAGGGCGCGGGTCTGGCGCGGCAGGTTCCCTTCGACACGCTGGGCATCCAGATCAACGAGGTTTATCCGGAAAATCCACCGCCGCAGCTCAAGGACGGCGCCGCCACCATCTCCAGAACCAGCGTCGATCCCGGTTACCTGCCGATGATCGGCACCATCCTCCGGCGCGGCCGCCAGCTCGCTCCGACGGATACCGAATCGACTCCGCGCGTGGCCGTCATCAACGAAACGATGGCGAATCTTTGCTGGCCCGGGCAGGACGCCCTCGGCCGGCGCTTTCATCTGTGGCGGAACGGACCACTGATCGAAGTGGTGGGAATCGCGGTCACGGGCAAATATGTCATGATTTCGGAACCGCCGCGGCCCTTCGCCTACCTACCGCTGGCGCAGGATTACGGCACTCCGATCACCCTCGTCATGCGCACGACGGCTGCGCCGGACAGCCTGATGAACGCCGTGCGGGAGACGGTGAAGACACTCGACCCCCATCTACCGGTCTACAACGTGCGCACGATGGATGAGCACCTTCGCTCCAGCGTATTCGCCCTGCTGCCCTTGCGCATGGGCGCAATGCTGGCTGGCATTCAGGGCGTCATCGGGTTGCTGCTCGCGGTGATCGGACTCTATGCCGTGGTCTCGTTCGGCGTGACCCGGCGCACCCAGGAGATCGGCATCCGCATGGCCCTCGGCGCGGACCGCCGGGACGTGCTGCGGCTGGTGTTGCGCGACGGCATGCGTCTGGCGGTGATCGGCCTCGGCATCGGGCTGGTACTCGCGCTCGGAATGGGGTTCGTCCTCTCGCGCGTTCTCTTTGGCATCAGCCCGGCGGATCCGCTGGTATTCATCAGCATCACCGCCCTGCTGCTGGCGACGACGATCGGCGCTTGTTACTGGCCGGCCCGCCGGGCCATGCGCCTGGATCCGGCCGTGGCGCTCCGGCGGGAATGAGCCATGGGCGATAAGCTTTAAGCCATAAGCTCCAAACCAACTTTCCTTACCTCAAAGCCCATAACTTACCGCCTAACGCTTAGCGCTTAAAGCTATGATGAACGACCTCCGCCACGCCTTCCGCACCCTCAGCAAATCGCCCGGCTTCTCCGCCGTCGCGATCGCCACGCTGGCCATCGCCATCGGCGTCAACTCGGCGATCTTCTCGATCGTCAACAGCGTCATGTTGCGTCCGGTCGTGCCACTCAAGCCGGAGCAGGTGGTCAACATCTTCACGGCCCGCAAGGAGGCCAACCGCGACTACCGCCAGTTCTCCAGCGCCGAGTTCAACGCGTTGCGGGAGTCCAACCCCGTCTTCACGGACGTCGCCGCCCTGAGCTTCACGCTGACCGGCGTCGGCCGCGACGAGTCCATGCGTCGCAGCTTCGTGTTTTTCAGCTCAAACAACATTTTCGAGCTGCTCGGGGTCAAACCCGCCGCCGGCCGTTTCTACAATGCCGCCGAGGCCCGCCCCAACGCCAACATCCCGGTGGCCGTGGCGAACTACGCGCTGTGGCAGCGCATGGGCGGACGACCGGATTTCATCGGCAGCACGCTGCAGGTCAACGGACAGCCGTTCACTGTGATCGGCGTGACGCCCCGCGGTTTCAGCGGCGTGAATGCCGTGCTGGCTCCCGATCTATGGCTCCCGCTGGGCGTCTATGGGCTGTTCACCAACCGGTTCGACGACTCCGTCCGGTCCAACGACCTGGCGGGCGCGACCACCTACGCGCTCAACCTCATGGGCCGGCTCCGACCGGGCGTCGACCTCAAGTCGGCCGAGTCCTTGCTGCCTGTCTTGGAAAAACGCCTCGACGCCGTCCAACCGCCGGATGCCTCGAACAAGCGCGAGCTGCAGATCCAACACCCCTCCCGTTTCAGCATCAGCACCAGTCCGTCCGAGGATGGCCCCGTCCTGGGCATCGCCGCGTTGCTGCTCGGCATGGCTGCGGTCGTGCTGCTGATCGCCTGCCTCAACCTCGCGAACATGCTGCTCGCGCGCGGTACGGCCCGCCGCCGGGAATTCGCCATCCGGCTTTCTCTCGGGGCGCCGCGCTGGCGCGTCGTCCGCCAGTTGGTCGTCGAGGGCCTGGTGCTGTCCCTGGCTGGCGGCGGGATCGGCCTGCTCATCGCCCAATGGAGCAACGACCTGCTGGCGCAATCGCTGAACAGTCTGTTCCGCGCGATGAATTTTTCCCTCACGATCAACTTGCAACCCGATGCCACCGTGCTCGGCGTCACGCTGCTCTTCTGCCTCGCCGCCACCCTCGTCTTCAGTCTCGGGCCCGCGTTGAAATCGGTGCGGGCCGACGTGGTCCACGATCTCAAGCAACAGGCGGGCGAACCGGCGATGACCGGCCGTTGGAACCGGTTTTTCTCGGCCCGGCACTGCCTGGTCATGACCCAGATCTCCCTCTCGCTCGTGCTGCTGTTCACCGGCGGCCTGTTTCTGCGCGGCGCCCTCAACGCGGCGGGCCTCGATCTGGGTTTCAACACCGTCGGTGGCGTCGTCGCCGAGATCGATTACTCGATGAACCACACGGATGAGGCGGTGGCCCGTCAGAAAATGCAGACCCTCCTGGGCCGTGTCCGGGCACTTCCCGGCGTACGGCGAGCCGCCCTGGCCAGCCTCCTGCCCTATACGAACATCACCATTATGCGCCGGATCATGCCGGCCGAGACCGCGACCGTCACCGATCCCAAGGCGCCGCAGCCGGGCTTCGAAGGACTCTTCTCCGCCGTCACGCCCGATTTCTTTGACGCCATCGGGATACGCCTGCTCCGCGGCCGGACCTTCACCGCGACCGAAGCGGAGAACCGCGAGGCCCCGCCGGTCGTGATCCTGGACGAGCGGATGGCGAAGTCGCTCTTTCCCCAAGGCGAGGCGCTGGGTCGCCGCATCAGGTACACCCGGCCGCCCGTCGACGGATCGCCGGCGGAGATGGAGGTGGTCGGCATCGTGGTGACGCACCGCCAGCAACCGGGCACTGAGGAGCCCGACCGCCGGATCTACGTGCCGCTCGCCCAAGCCTACAGCGCGAACGTGTACCTGAACGTGCGCCTCGCGACGGACGACCCGCGGGCCACAACCGCGGCAATCGGCACGCTTCGCCGGGAACTGCGGGCCGTCGATCCCGACCTGCCGCTCCTGCGCCTGGAGCCGTTTTCCCGGCTCGTCGACAGCAACATTAGCCTGTGGGTGGTCAAGCTGGGCGCTGTCATGTTCGGCGCCTTCGGCGGGATCGCGCTGCTGCTCGCCACCGTCGGCGTTTACGGCGTCAAGGCCTACGCGGTCGAACGCCGCACGCGCGAGATCGGCATCCGCATGGCGCTCGGAGCCATGCCGGTCGATGTGCTGGCGCTGGTCATGCGGCAGGCCGTGCTGCAGACGGTAGTCGCGATCGCCGCGGGCCTGGTTTTGGCGCTGCTCGTGGGGCGCGTGCTGGCCTCCGCCCTGTTCAACGTCAGCCCGGCTGATCCGCTGGTGCTCGGAACATGCGCGGCCATCCTGACCGTGACCACGCTCCTCGCCTGCTGGCTGCCGGCCCGCCGCGCCACGCGTGTCAACCCGGTGGAGGCGTTGCGCGCGGAGTAGACCTCCCGACTTTCACACCGACAACCCAAGTTCCGCCTGACACCAACCATGACCTCATGATCTTTGGGTTTCTCATTTTCCCCGGCTTGGAGGAACTGGATCTCGTCGGTCCGTGGGAGATGGTCTCGCTCTGGAGCAAACACCTGCAGGGCCCCGAACGGTGCCTCATGGTGGCGCAGACCCTTGAGCTGGTCGTGTGCGCCAAGGGCATGTCGATCAATCCCCATGTCGCCTTCGACGAATGTCCGCCGCTTGACTATCTGCTGGTGCCCGGCGGCGAAGGCACGCGCCAGCAGGTGGACAACGCCACCCTGGTTCGCTTCGTCGCCGACCAGGCCAAGGGCTGCCAAGCCGTCCTCTCGGTCTGCACCGGTTCCTTCATCCTGCACCGGGCGGGCCTGCTGTCCGGGCGGCGCGCCACCACTCACTGGTCCTCGCTGTCACGTCTCGCCGAACTTGGAAATGTCGAGGTCTGCCAGGAACGCGTCGTCCGGGACGGCAACATCTGGACCGCCGCCGGTGTTTCCGCGGGCATTGATCTCGCCCTGGCCTTCATCGCATCCGTCGCGGGTGAAACGGTCGCCGGCAAAATCCAGTTCGGAGCCGAGTACTACCCAACCGGACGGTTTTTCGGCACTAGTCACCAAAGTCCGCAAGCTCCGGCGTATCTTAAAAAAGGGCCCAACCCACCGTCCCGGCCGCACCTCCCCTGACCCTCCAGCGGCGACCCGTCATGCTTTCCGATCTTAAATTCGCCTTCCGCCAACTCCTCAAGGCGCCCGGTTTCACCGCCGTCGCCGCGCTTTCACTCGCCTTGGGTATCGGCGCGACCACGACGGTGTTCTGCTGGATGCAAGGCATCGTCCTTCATCCGCTGCCGGGCGTCGATCGGCAGGAACAAATGGTCGTGCTCACCACCATCCACGACAAAGAGATGTGGGACACCGTCTCCCTGCCGGACCTCAAGGATTACCGGGAGCTGAAGGAGGTTTTTGCGGGCATCATCGGTTCGCAAGTCACGCCCGCCTGCCTGACTGTGGACAACAATTCCGAGTGGATCTACGGCCAGATCACCACGGCGGATTTCTTCGACGTGCTGGGCGTCAAGCCGGTCCTCGGACGCACCTTCCTGCCCGAGGAGGACCGGAAACCCGGCGGCAATCCGGTGCTGGTGTTGAGTGAAACCTTCTGGCGGCGCCGTTTCCACGGCAATCCCGCAGTCGTCGGCGGGAATGTGGAACTCAACCAACACCCCTTCACCATCATCGGGGTGGTGCCGGCCGCATTCCACGGCACGATGAGCGGACTCATCTGCGATTTCTGGGCCCCGGTCTCGATGCACCGAGAGGTGGCCAGTTTCGGTTCGCTGGACAACCGTTGGGATCGCTGGCTCCACACCCAGGCCCGGCTTCAGCCCGGCGTTGGCTTGGAGCGCGCCCAAGCCGTCGTGGATGCGTTCGCGGCGCGCTTGGAAAAGACGTATCCCGACTCCAACCGGCTGATCCGCCTGCGGGTCCTGCCTTTCGCCAAAGCGCCTTACGGCGCGCAGCCGGTCTTCGGCATCGTGTTGAGCATTCTGCTGGCGGTCAGCGTCGGCGTATTGCTGATTGTCGCTGCCAATGTGGCGAATCTCCTGCTGGCCCGGGCGACCGGCCGGCAAAAGGAAATCGCCATCCGCCTTGCGATGGGCGCCGGGCGCGGCCGGCTGATCCGGCAGTTGCTCACCGAGAGCCTGCTGCTGGCCCTGCTGGGTGGAATCCTAGGCGTGCTGCTCGCCTTCTGGGCGGTTGACCTGTTGATGGCCTGGCTGCCGCATACGTATCTGCCGATCGGCCTCGCGGTCAGCGTGGATGCGCAGACTTTGGGTTTCACGGTTCTGCTGACCCTCGCCACCGGGGTCGTCTTCGGGCTCGTGCCGGCTATGCAAGCCTCGCAGCCCGATCTTAATTCGACCCTCAAAGAAGGCGGCCGGGGGTCGGGTGCGGCTGCTTCTCATCATCGCCTGCGCAGTCTGCTGGTGATCGCAGAGGTCGCGCTCTCGTTGGTGCTGCTGGTCGGGGCCGGGCTGTGTATCAAAAGCGTCCAGCGGGCCCGCCAGGCAGACCTCGGCTTCGACCCCGGCCATGTGCTGCTCGCCGGACTCCGCATCGGCATGAATGGCTACACGGAGGAGACCGCCCGAATCTTCTACCGCCGGCTGGAAGAGCGGTTGGCCGCCCTGCCCGGCGTGCAGTCCGCCGCGCTGTGCAGTTGGTTTCCGCTCGGCTTTGAGGGCGGCGGGATGCACAGCGTGGAGGTGGAGGGTTATGAGCGCAAGCCGGGGGAGGACACCACCTTCCAGTACAGCAACATCTCGCCGCGTTATTTCGCCGTAATGAAAATCCCGCTGGTCGCCGGGCGCGATTTCACCGATCAGGACGACGAAAAAGCGCCGGCCGCCGCCATCATCAACGAAACCATGGCGAAGAGATTCTGGCCGGGCCAGGATCCGATCGGCCGAAAATTCAAGGAGAACGGCCGCACCACGACCGTGGTGGGCGTCGCGAAAGCCGGCAAGTATCGCTCGCTGAACGAACCGCCCCGCTGTTTCTACTATCGGCCCTACCGGCAGACCTTGTGGGATCTCAACCTGGGCATCTGCCTCCGCACCGCCGGCGATCCGGCCATGCTGGCGGGCGCGCTGCAGCAGGAGATCCACCGGCTCGATCCACGCGTCGAGATCTGGGCGACCCTGCCGATGACCGATTTCATCAAAGCCGCATTTCTGGCACCCGTGCTCGCCTCGCGCCTGCTCAGCTGGCTGGGGATGGTTGCGCTGACCCTCGCGGCGATGGGCGTCTATGGCGTGATGGCGTATGTGGTCAGCCAGCGCACCCAGGAGTTCGGGATCCGCATGGCGCTCGGCGCCGGCACCGGCGACGTGTTGCGCCTGATCTTCAGGGAAGGTCTGGCGCTCGCCGCCATCGGCATTGCGATCGGCCTGACACTGGCGCTGGCCGTCACCCGCCTGATGGCTGGTTTTCTGATCGGCATCAGCCCGTTCGATCCGGTCACCTTTGTCGGGGTGCCGCTGCTGCTGGGCATCGTGACGTTGCTGGCCTGCTGGCTGCCGGCGCGCCGCGCGACGCGCGTCGATCCGATGATCGCGTTGCGAGCGGAATAATCCCGGATTTCTACAACTTGGCGGGTGGATCCGGTGTTATCAGGCAAGCACCGGTCGTTTTGTCCTCCTCCACCCACCCTCATGGACACCCTATTGCAGGACCTCCGCTTTTCACTCCGACTGCTCGCCAAGACCCCCGGCTTCACCGCCGCCGCCATTACCGTTCTCGCTCTCGGGATCGGGGCTAACACGGCCATCTTCCGTGTCGTTCGCGAGCTGATTTTCAGCCCGCGCCCGTATCCGGACGAGGCGCAAGTCGTCCAGTTCTACACTCAGGATACCAAGAACCCCCAACGCTTCCGCCAGTTCTCCTACCCGACCTATCAGGACATCCGCCAGCAGCAGACCGTCTTTTCCGGGGTCTTGGCCCATACTTTGGCCATGGTGGGCGTCGGCGAGGGCAAGGCCTCCCGCCGCACCTTCGCGGCTATCGTCAGCTCGAACTATTTCAGCACGCTCGGGGTGCCGCTCGTGCAAGGCCGCGGCTTTCTGCCCGAGGAGGAAAAACCCGGCAGCGCCGTGCCGGTGGTCATCGCCAGCCACCTCTACTGGGAAAAATCCGGTTTCGATCCGTACTTCGTTGGCCGGACCATCCGCGTCAACGAGCGCCCGTTCACGGTCGTCGGCATCACGCCGGAAGATTTCTGCGGGACCATGATGCTGTTGGGTCCAGAACTCTATTTTCCGTTGGGTGACTTCGACCTCCTGACGGGCGGTTCTGAGGCCGAGACCAAGCGCACCCTCGAGCGCCGCGACGCCTACGACCTGTTCGTCGTTGGCCGCCTCAAGCCTGGCGTGACGGCCGCCGCCGCCGAGACCTCCCTGCGAGGATTCGCCGCCAACCTCGAGAAATCCTATCCAGTCGAACAGAAGGACCAAACGTTCACCACTCGCCCCCTGCCGCGCCTCAGCACCAGCACCTACCCCTCGCCCGAGGGGGGCGACCTCAATCTGCTCGGCACACTCCTGCTCGGCATGGCTGGCCTCGTATTGCTCGTCACCTGTCTCAACCTCATCAACATGCTCCTCGCCCGCGGTGCCGCCCGGCGCAAGGAGATCGCCATCCGGCTCGCACTCGGTGGCGGGCGCGGGCGCATCGTCCGCCAGCTCCTCACCGAGGGTCTCGTGCTCTCCCTCGCCGGCGGCGCCGGGGGCATGGTCCTTGGACTCTGGTCCTCGAATCTGCTGGCCGCCTCCCTCGGCGCGCACATGCCGGTGGCTCTGTTCTTCCGCGGCGGACCTGATCCGGCGATCTTCGCCGCCACGCTGGCCTTCTGCGCGCTCGCCACGGTTTTCTTCGCCCTCGGGCCTGCGCTCAAGCTCTCGCACGGAAACGTGATCCGCGACCTCAAGGAACACGCCGGCGAGGACGCCACGCCGCGCCGCCGCTGGCTCCCGTGCAATCCCCTGGTCGTGACGCAAATCGCCCTTTCGCTCGGCCTGCTCACCGCTGCCGGGCTCTTCATCCGTGGCGCGCTCAAGGCCGGCAGCGTCGAAACCGGCTTCAAAGCCGACGACAC
>Ga0116108_1000828_pt1 | contig 17082 bp, 9 predicted proteins | sample June2015DPH_6_15_FD_88970 | JGI IMG/M metagenome (GOLD analysis project Ga0116108, IMG submission 88970) | Peatland microbial communities from SPRUCE experiment site at the Marcell Experimental Forest, Minnesota, USA - June2015DPH_6_150 | ecosystem: Environmental > Terrestrial > Soil > Wetlands >... | reverse complement strand
TGAATGAGGACTTGCAAGGTGTCTGCCAATCTAGGAGATCGGAGGGACGTAGCTCGGCAGCAACCCATTAAGCTATTTGTATTCAAATTGGTGTCGGTTCTTGCTCGCGTTCTAGAACATCCAGGCCACAACCTCGCACGTCCGATTGCTGGTCCCATCTTGAATCCAGGAGAGCTGGCGGAATGCCGAAACGGGATCACACTTTGCAGCGAAATGGACAACGCTCGAACAGCAAGGCGACGACAACCGATTGAAAGCAGCTGACCATTGGAATTGTCGACGTAACCAGCGCTTACATCAACTATCGAATCCCGAACGAATGCCGGATCATTTACGAGACAGCAAGATAGCTTCCCGTCTCAGCCAACCCCAGGCGACAGTCTTCCGCATCCATTTTTAGGTACTTTCGTAACTCTCAGGTGTGCAGTCGATAGCGGTATTCTAGGTTCGATTCTCCCCCCTGTTTTTAGCCGACTCCATAGTTCGGGTGTAGTGCGGCTGGTCACCGCGAGGCGATTGTAATGGCGACGATGTTTGGACGATTCGATATCCAGAGCGAGCTTTCGAAGTCCGAGACCGCCTTGATTTATAAGGCACTGGACACGGAAACCAACCAGGTCGTGGCGCTCAAGACGCAGAGTCTGGAGCCTCTGGGCGACCGTGCCGAAGTGTTTGTGGACACACTGATCGCGGAAGGCGAGAGCACGCGCGATCTTGTCGGACAGAATATTGTCCTGCTCTACGGCGCGGGCGAGATCGACGGCCAGTTCTGCGCGGCCATGGAGTATATCCAGGGCAACAGCATCGCCACCATGTTGGCGCGCAAAGAGGGCTTCTCCATCTGGGATCTGCTCGACATTACGCGCCAGGTTTGCGCTGGTCTGGAGCAGGCTGCGGCGAAGGGTGTGGCGCACTCTTCGCTCGAGCCCGCCAAGATCATGGTGCAGTGGGATGGGATGGTCAAGATCCTCGGCTATGGCATCTCGAACATGAGCATGATCGAGGCGGAAGCGGGAAAGGGATTGGGCCGGCTCATGCCCTACTGTTCTCCCGAACAAATTCGCGGAGAAGCCATCGACCTGCGTTCGAACCTGTTTACTTTGGGCGCGATCCTTTACGAGATGGTGGTTGGCCGGCCGGCATTCGATGCCGCCGATCCGGTTACGCTGGTGGGGCGAATTGAGAACGAGATGCCGGCCAGTCCGTCGGCGGTGAATCCCAAAATTCAGCCGGCGGTGGGCGCGCTGATTATGAAAGCGCTGGCGAAAGATCCCGCCGAGCGTTATCAGAGTGCGCGCGAACTGCTGGATGACCTGGAGAAGTGCAAGGAAAACGGCAACGGAAAGAAAGCCACCACGGATACCAAGAAGACGACGGCGGCGGCGAACGCTAGCGTGAGTCAGGCAGATCGGGCAGCGGCGGCGAGCAAGTTTGTCTCGTCTGCTTCGAGCGCCGTCCAGCCTCAGCCTTCCGCTTCATCGGTTCCATCTGTTCCGTCGGTTTCATCCGTTGCGCCCAGAGCGGCTGCGCCCAAACCGGTTACTTCTAAACCTGTCTCTCCTAAACCTCCTTCTCCTAAATCTGTTTCTCCGCAAATCAGCGTGCCGGGGGTGTCGCCGACCGATCGGCCTGCAGCGGAAACCAGAGCTGCTGCGGCCGCTGCCGGCGCGATGAGTGGAGCCGGCGGCCCGATATCCAATGTCACTGACTTCAACTCGAACGATTCGAACTCGAATAATTCGAATTCGGGCCCACGATTCATCAGCGACTTTGAAGTAAGTGCTGCCGAAGCTCAGGCTGCGGGCAGCCCGGTTTTATCGGCGGCGGTGGTGGAGCAGGAATCCGAGCAGCATTCGCCCGGCGTGGCGGTTGATCCAATGATGTCAGAATCCGTGATGGCGGAGCCGGTGACGAGTTCGTCTTCAGCCGGCAAAAGTTTTTCCGATCTGGCCGAGATGCCTCCGTTCAAGGAACCCGTTTTTGCCGCGCCGGTTCCCGAGCCCGCCGAGCCGCTGCGTCCTCATACTGAGGTGCAGATCTATCCGCGGAAAGACGAGAAACCAAAGATCCAACCGCGGGAAGTCGCGGAGAAGGCAATGCACGAAATCGCCACCGTTCCGCCGCGGCTGATGCTGTTTTCGATCCTGGGCGCGGTTGGACTGATCCTGGTGGTGGCGATCGCGATCTTTTTTCATGTTCGCACGGAAGACGACGGTTCGACGGCCGCTCCGCGGCCGACGAAAAGCGCAGGCGCAAACTCGACTTCATCCTCAAACCAGCCGGTTGCCCAAGCGCGGCGAACCGAGAAGTCAGCTCCGCCGGCTGAGCCCATTGCGGAATCACAACCGAGCCTGAAGGTGCGCCAAGTCGAAAAGCGCAGTTCGAACGTTAGTCGACGCGCCGTTCCTGCCCCGGTTCCCGTCGTAATTCCAGGCCAGGCGCTGATCGACTCCAGCCCGCAGGGGGCGCAGTTTCAGGTCGACGGAAAAAGCGATCCATCATGGGTTACGCCGTTTAGTTTGATCGACCTAAGTCCCGGTAAGCACATCATATCGGTGAGCAAGACCGGGTATTCTTCCGACATACGGTCGGTCGATGTTGTCTCCGGCAGCAAATCGTCTCTGCTGCTTCATTTGGCGGCGGTCAATGCGCTGGTGGCGGTGAACAGCACGCCGCCAGGAGCCAACATCATCATCGACGGCAAACCAACCGGACGAGTAACTCCGGCGCAGTTCGCCGTGGAGAAAGGAAGCCACACCGTTCTGCTGCGCAAGCCGGGATACCTTGATGAGACGGTCACTGCCGACCTCGGTCCGGCACAGAATTTCCAGTACGCGCCGGTGCTCAGAGCCCTGGGCAACACAGAAGACATGCGGACCGTGGGCAAGTTCAACAAACTCTTTGGACGCGGCGGGGAGAGCACGGCTGGCATGGGTTCCATCAACATTCACACCCAGCCGAAAGGCGCACAGGTCGCCATCAACCAGCAGGTCCTGGATAAGATGTCGCCGGTCGACGTGATGGTGGGACCGGGGAATTACATCGTGGATATCACGCTAACCGGTTTCAAGCCGGTCCACAAAATCGTCAGCGTCGACAAAGGCAGCAAGGCCGCAATCGACGAAATTCTCGAGCGGCAATAAGCGGCAATTGGGCGAGCGTCGGGGCATTGAGTCATGGAATCATTTAGCCATTGAATCATTGAGCCATTGAATCAGGAGAAGTTCATTTCAATGGTGCAATGATTCAATACCTTAATGACTCAATGCGTGCCAACCCTGCGGTTGTGACAGCGATTCCTATTGTCTTTCCTCGCAAGAAATTCAAATACAGGGCACCGGATACTGAATAACAGATCAATCGAAATTGAAGCAGGAATAATCCTTCAGCCCGTCCTCAGGAAGTATCGTTTCGAACCAGCGGCTCCTGGTCGCCGATCTTTAGTGCTGTGATGCACATCACATTCCACGGTGTCGAGTTTGTGCAGAATAGGCTGAGGTAAGAAGGAGTGACATTATGTTATCGCCCAGGCCCGGCAGGTTGAGTCCCGAACTGTTGCAGGCTCTTCGAGGGATCAAATCGGTGCGGCTATTCGCCAAAGACGACACGCTGTTTCAGCAAGGTTCCGTAGGGACGGGCGTCTACCTGGTATTGAGCGGCGAGGTTCGCATCCTGCTGCCCACCGGTCAAAGTGAAAAGCAGCTTCTGGAGGTCGTCGGCCCTGGAAGCCTGCTCGGGCTGGGAGAGAGCATGACAGGGGAAAAATATCGGATTACCGCCGAGGCGGGTGAGCGCACGACGGTAGCCTTCATTCCGCGCAAAGAGTTCCTGGCGTTGCTGCGTGAACACGGCGATTTCTGCATGCAGGTTGTGCGGAGCCTAAGTGAAGACTTGCACGGACTTTACCACAAATTCCGCAGCATCAGTGCGCATCCGGGTCGTCCGCGGCACCGGCCTCTGGATGAACAGCTGAACTAAGCCAGGTCTCGGGTCTCAGGTGTTAGGTCTCAGGAAAGACAACGGCACTCAGACCTGACACCTGTGACCTGACACCTGACACCTGCCTTTCTAGTTCGCTTTAAAGTTGACCGTGATCTGCGTCTGGATTTCGACTGGCGCGCCATCGAGGTAGTAGGGCTTGTATCTCCACTGGCGGACGGCTTCGAGCGCGGCTTGCGCGAGAACGGGATCTCCGCTGAGCACCTTTGAATTCGTGACGTTGCCCTCTTTGTCAATGGTCGCCTCGATCTGCACTGCTCCCGAGGCATGCAGCGCAAGCGCGGCTGGCGGATACTTTGGCGTTACCCGCTTGATGAGGAGTCCCTGGGATACACCCTGGGAAATTCTCAGTGTGGTTAGCGCAGGCATGGGAATGTTCGAGGATGCTGAAGACATCAGGCCACTCAAGTTGTTGTCATTGGCGGAGGCAACGACGGGCGGGCTCGGAAGCGGAGGCGCGGACTCCTCTGGTTGAGCCTGTGTTTTGGCTCTTGCGGTATTCGACTTCACAACCATGGCTGCTGAATTCGCCGTCTTGGCTTCCGGTTCAAAGTTCGTAGCGATGTTCGCTGCGCTGTTTGCAGGGCTGTTGGCCGGAATGTTCGCAGGAATGCTCGCTGCGATCCGAATCACGGGAGAATTGGCGGTGCCGGTTGAGGGATTGCCGGACGGTACCGCCGCTGACGTCTTTGAAGTTAAGGTTGGGGTCGCGACGCTTACGGAGTCGGGCGTGGGTTTTGAAGGCGCCGCTACTGGGGAAGACATGGGCCGCACGGCAGGCGCAGTCTGGCCCGAGTCCTGTGAGGCGCTTACGGGGTGCGGAACTGCGGTGTTTCTGCTGGATGTGCCCAGCGCAGTGTAGCCAAAGTAGCCGAGCGCGGCCAGAGCCAGGACGGCTACCGCTCCGATCAAAATCTTCTTGTTGGCGCCCGATCCACCGGAATCATCTACTCCCAATGCCGCAAAGGACGGGGCATTGCCAGCGCTCGCCGAACTGAAAGTTGGAACTGGAATTGGAGCGGCATCGTGCGCTGTATCGTGTACGATTTTGGCGGGCTCCAATTCAACGATCTTGTTCTTTTTCGCTGGAAACGCCGTTAGCTCCCTGGCTGGAGCCGGTGCGGCGCCTGATCCCGCGACCGACGTAAAAGGGGAACTCGTATTCGGGGTTGGTACGGGCGCAGCTGTGCTGGTTGCCGCTTGGTTAGGCTGCTGCCCTTCTACTTCCGGTGCGGCCGCGATCGTAATCGGGATTTGCGCCGCGGGCGCTGGGACGATTGCCGGTTTGCCTTCAACTTTTGCCGATGCGGTCATTTCTGGAGACCCGCCTTGAAGCTCGCCTGGAAACTCCCCTGACTCCACCGGCATCGACTCCGGGATCATCGCCGCGAGCGGAGCTTCAATTTCATCCACCGCGGGACGGTTGGAAGGCGGAGCCATGGCAGCCGCGCCTCGATTGGCCGATTGGGATAAACTACCGGCCGATGAACTACCGGCCGATGGTGCCGCAGTTCTTGCGGGAATTGTAGGAGGTGCCGTGCTGCCAGCGCTGGCGGCGGAATCGGAATTTTTCCGCAGAAGTCCGCGCGCAACCCGAAGCGTTCCCTTGGCCTGCTCAACGTTGATCGGTTTTGTGAGCACAAGGTTGGCGCCGATGCGGTAGGCCTTGGCCACGCCCATTTGTCCTTCGACCAAAGCGATCGCCAAAGAGCCCTGATTGGAGCTGGAATTTCTTGCGCTCTTGAAGAGCAAAGAAGCGTTCTGATCATTCTCGCTGTCTACGACGATGGCGTCGTAATGCTGCGTCATCAATTTCTTCACCGCAGCAAAAGGTTCGTGCACGGCTTCTACGGTAAAGTCCAGTTCGTTGAACACCTGATTTACGACGCTCGCCAGTTTTTCATCGGGACAGAAGAGTAAGGCTTGGTAACCCATGATGAGGCCATCCTAGGTAATGGGATGGGTACCAGCAAGTTACGTGGGTAATAAGATTGGGACTAGGGCCGCTGAAAGTCGACGATCACGACCGTCTGGAACGGCTGCGCCTTGCCATCGCGGACGTAGGGTCGATAGCGCCACTGCTTCACGGCTTCGATGGCGGCGGTTGCCAGGGTAGCGTTCCCCTCGACCAGCCGCAGGCCCTCAACCTTGCCGTTCTCATCCACCACCGCCTTGAGGATAACCGTTCCCTGCGCTACACCCGCGCGCGCTTCGGCGGGATATTTCGGCGCAACGCTGTGAGCCAGCCGATTTTCCGCACCCTTGGAAGTGAGAATGACCGCACTGTTTTCCCCAGCCAGTTGTGCGTTCAACAAAGTTGCGGCGGCGTTGGTGGCGTCTCGCTTGCCGCCCTTCTTGCTGTCGTTCTTGCTGTCGTTCTTGGTGACGCCCGGCCCCATGTCGACGGTCGTAGACGTAACCGCAGCCGCCGACGGCTGGACGGGAGCGGTCGCCGCAGCAGACGTTGTTTGTGTCTGTGAACCGGCGGTTGGTGAACCGGCCGCTGAACTGGTTGCGGAATCCGGGACCGTCGATGTTGACGTATTCGGATTGGTCGGCGAGGTCGGTGCTTTGGCCAGAGCCGTTTGAGTCAAAGGCTTCGCGGGACTTGGCCCCGGAGTCGACGGCAGCGCCATTCCGACGAGGGCCAGCACGCGATCAATCTGCGGTTGGGCGATGGCTCGGAACTCGGGCTGATACGTCCATGCGGCATAGAAGCCGCCCGCGGCGAGCGTCAGCATTAGCAACGCGACTAGCGGACGGCGCGTTTTCTGCCGGCCTTGCCGGCGGGACCGAGACACCGGCGTATCCGACTTAGCTGCTGGTAAATTTGGCGTTGTTTTAGACTCTGAACTTTGCGCTTGCGATTCTGGTCTCCGCGACTCTGCCGGTTGCGATTCCGCCAGTTCCAATTCTTCCAGATCCGTTCTCTCCAGATCCGCAAGCACCGGATCGTCGGAAAGTGGGAGTTTGGGTTTCGAATTCACGGAACCAGCGGGAACCGAAGATGACTCTGACAAATGTGATTCTGAGAAAGTGGCCGACGGTGGATTTAACTTTCGGTCGGCGGCTGTGGCATCAATCTCGACCTCATCCACAGCGGAATTCATCTCAGTCGTGACGGATGGAGCAGCGCTTGCGTGGGGACTCGGGACGAAGCTCGGAGCCGGCTCTGCAAAGCTGGTGAGTTGTGAAGAAACGGCGGCCGCCGCAGCGCGTTCTTCGGTCATTACCGAGGTGATCGGGGCCGAGGCGGTCGTGGCCGGATTCAACGACTGCGTGGGGGCATTCTCATTCGGCTGGACGTTCTTTCGCACACGGCTGACCGCGGTGCGGATGGTGCCCCGGGCCTGGTCTTTCGCGACCGGCTTGGTCAGAATCAGTTCCGCGCCCAGGCGAAAAGCGGTGGGGAGACCGGCGCGGCCATCGACAATCGCGATGGGGACGGGGTTGTTGCCGTTTTTTCCGCGGCGACAGACGTCAAAAATCAGTTTGGCCGCCGGCAGATTTTCGCAATCGACCAACACCAGGTCGAAGCTCTGTGAATTAAGCTTTTGGGCAGCGGACACTCCGTCCAGGGGGCGCTCGCAGGTCACCGACATTTCTTCCAAAACGCCAGTAATTGCGCTGACTGCCTGGTCATCCGGCGACAACAGCAGAGCATGAGGCATAGCTCTTTCATGCTAGAAACCGCCGCCGAAAGCCGCAAGTTACGGGAGTAAGCGAGGCGAACCCCGTAGTTTCAGGAAAGCCGGTGGTTTTCCCCGGTCGCCGACTCAGGCGGAGGATAGACAATCGAGCCGCGGAAGGCGGATTTGTCGGCGGGCGCAAAATCGGGGAACGGCAGATTGTGCTGGTCCCGCCATTGCTGGACCTGCTGTTCGGCCGCAGCGGCTTTCTCCTTGTCGAGGCCGGAATCGCGCGACATATATAAGGTCTGCGACGGGAAGGCGAAGCCGCTGCCTGATTTATCGACGATGTCCATGATGCGCAGCAAAAGGTCTTCGCGGATCGCGGCAAATTCGTTGGCGTCGCGAGTGAGAACGTAACTCACGATCTCAAGGCGCAAGGCGCTGTTGTCGAAATTGGCGAAGCGAATGCTGGCGCTGTCGCTTTCGACTTTCGGATGCTCGTATAACATGCGGCGAGCTTCCGCCAGCAGATAGCGCAGCTGGTCTGCTGTGGTTTCACACCGGATCGCGAGCACGGGACTGAACTGAATCTTGTCGCGCCGGGTGAAGTTTTCAATGTTCATGGTCGCGAGCGCGCCATTGGGGATGGAAAGCTCTGTGCGTGCGTCGGTGCGAACGCGAGTGGAGCGCAGGCTGATGTCTTCCACGGTTCCGGTGCGGTCGCCGAAGCGGCAGTAATCGCCGACGCGGATGACTTCGTCGGCCAGAACGGAAACTCCGCCGAAAAGATTTTCGAGTGTTTTCTGGGCGGCTAAGGCGATGGCAAGGCCGCCGATGCCGAGACCGGCGAGCATGGTGGTCAGGTTGAAACCCATGATGCCGAGCGCGGCCACGATCGCGGCAATTACCACCAGTGCCGTGAGCAAGCTCTCGCCCAGCACCATGAGGGTTCCCGTGCCGATGCGGCCCGCGTTGATGGCATGGATACGCAGCCGCTGCATGGTGAGAGTGGTGACGCGGAGCAGAAACCAGAAGAAGCCGATGCTGATGAGAACGGTGATGGTTCGGTAGTAATAAAGACGCGGCAGCAACGGCAGGCCAAAGTAGCCAGCTATCACGCGGTGAGTCAGCGCGCTGAACGAAACCAGCAGCGGCTTCGACATACGGCTGTAGGAGTGCAGGTTGGGGCGATGTCTGAACTTGAGCCAGAGGCGGCGCGGAATCGCCAGCAGCAAAACTATCGCCCAGCCAATCGCGATGGCGACTGGAATCGCGGCGAAAAGCGCCAGCCATTGCCAGAGCGGCATCCCGAGAGGTGCGTTTCGCACCAGGCTTTGCGGGAGTTTGCTTTCTACCTGGTGAGCTTCGACGTTGTCATATAAATCAGGGATTTTGCTCAGCGTGTCGGAAGAGAAGAGCCAGATTTTTCCGAAATTCGGATCTGTGATGCGGACGAGAACGACGGGAACGTCGGCATCGCCATAGGAAAAAGTGCCGATGGTTTGCTGGTCCGCGGTGCCGTACTCGAGATTGCCTTCGGAGCTGGCGCTGAGCCGGCGCAGGCTGCCGACGAAGGCGCGGTCCATCAGCAACTTCAGTTTCTCGGCCAGCTCCGGGCCCTGGGACTGGCGGCGCCCGGCGCTCATCTGCAGGTAGTCGGCGGCGGTCCTGTAATCTCCGGACTGCGCGGCTTGCAAAAATCCGAGTACGGTTCCCGAGGGCGTCCCGCGTCCCAGTTGATCGGCGGACGCGGGAGTTGGTCCCTGAGTTTGCGCCGCACCCGGGAGCAGGCTGGTCACGGACTGGGCCACCAGAGCGTGGATAGGAATGCAAACGACAAGAACCAACAGCGCCAGTTTTTTCATCGAGGTACCAGTAGGTGGAGCGCCGGGCGTCCCCGCCCGGCTGGACCCTTCGGCTTCGCTCAGTGCAGGTTCGCGAGACGCCCGGCGCTCCACTATCTCTTGGGACGATAGATGTCGGTGGCCTGACCGTAGAATACTTCCGCCGATTCCATCATCGTCTCCGAGAGCGTTGGATGCGGATGGATGGTCATGCCCACGTCGGCCGCCAGCGCGCACATTTCGATCGCGAGCACGCCTTCGGCGATCAACTCGCCCGCGCCCGCGCCCACGATGCCGACGCCGAGTACGCGTTCCGTCTTCGGATCGATTAGCAACTTGGTGAGACCTTCGGGGCGGTCGATGGTGATGGCGCGGCCGGATGCGGCCCATGGGAACTTGGCTACGGTAATCTCGCGCCCTTGTTCCTTGGCCTGCGTTTCCGTCAGTCCGGCCCACGCGATTTCGGGATCGGTGAAGACGACGGCGGGAATCGCATTCGGTTCGAACGCAACTTTGTGGCCGGCGATGGCTTCAACCGCGGTGCGGCCTTCATGCATTGCTTTGTGGGCCAGCATCGGTTCGCCGGCGACGTCGCCGATCGCGTAGATGGTGGGATCGGCGGTCTGGCGCTGCTCGTTGATTTCGATGAATCCTTTTTGATTGACTTTGACTTTCGTCCGGTCGAGCCCGGGGATTTCGGAATTCGGCCGGCGTCCGACTGACATCAATACGCGGTCGAAAACCTGCTCTTTTTCTTTTACGTTGGGACCCTCGAGGGTTACGCGAATCCCGGTCTTTTCGTCCTTGAGCGACTTGACCGTGGTGTTCAGCAGGATCGTGGCGAAAAGTTTTTCCAGGCGTTTGTGCAGAGGCAGCACCAGGTCGCGATCGGCACCGGGCAGCAAGCCGGGCATCATTTCTACGCAGGTCACCTTGGTCCCTAGCGTGGCGTAAACCGATCCCAGTTCCAATCCAATATAGCCGCCGCCGATGACGAGCAGCGTTTTGGGAATGTCGGGCAGATCGAGAGCGCCGGTTGAATCCATCAGGCGCGGGCTGTCGAGCTTGAGGCTGGGCACCACGGTCGGACGCGATCCAGTCGCGATGATGATGCGGTCGAAAGTCAGATTCTCTTCGCCGCCGGCAGCGGTTTTCGTTACTTTCAGAGTGGTCGAATTCACGAAAGACGCTTTGCCCCGAACGAACTCGACTTTGCGCTGTTTCGAGAGTTGTCCAAGACCGCCGGTTAGCTTGGTGACGACGCTTTCTTTCCATCCGCGAAGTTTGTTCAGGTCGACTTTGGGCTCGGCAAATTCGATGCCCCAATTCTTGGCCTGCTCGGCTTCCTCCAACAGCTTGGCCACGTGCAGCAGGGCCTTCGACGGAATGCATCCGCGATACAGGCAGACGCCGCCGGGGTTCACTTCCAGATCGATCAGCGTAACTTTCATGCCCAGGTCGGCCGCCAGGAAGGCAGCGGCGTAGCCGCCGGGGCCGCCACCGATTACTGCCACACGGAGATTCGAAGAGTTTGCCATTTCGTTAGGTATCCCTCAAGTGTTTTTGTCATCCCGAGCGGAGCGAGGGATCTGCAGTTCGGCGCAAGATCCCTCGCTCCGCTCGGGATGACAATTCATAAAAGTGTCGCATGCGCAAACGTCAGACCAGATATGCGGCAACACCTATCCCTGGACCGACAGCAGGAACGGTTGCTCGAATGCTTCCGCGATCCAGCGCAGGAAACGCGCGGCGTCGGCTCCGTCGATCAACCGGTGATCGTACGAGAGCGAGAGCGGAAGAATCAAGCGCGGCTCGAATTTGTTGTTTACCCACTCCGGCTCCATGCGCGAACGCGACAGGCCGAGAATCGCGACTTCGGGATGATTCACGATGGGCGAGAACCCGGTGCCGCCGATTCCTCCTAGATTCGTGATCGTGAAAGTCCCGCCTTCCATCTCCTCGGGAGTGAGCTTGCGGTCGCGCGCTTTTTTCGAGAGTTGCGTCATCTCCGCCGCCAGCTCGACGATATTTTTCTTGTCTACGTCGCGAATCACCGGCACCAGCAGCCCGCGATCGGTATCTACCGCGACGCCGATACTGATGTATTGCTTGTAGACGATCTCTTCTTTCGCCATGTCGATCGAGGCGTTGAACTGGGGAAAGACTTTCAGGGCCGACGCGCAGACTTTTAGCGCGATCGCGGTCACCGTCATCTTGCCGCCGGCTTCTTCAGCTCGCGGTGCGAAGCGGGCACGCAACTGTTCTAGTTCGGTGATGTCGGCGCGATCCTGCTGGGTAACATGCGGAATCGTGTTCCACGCTTGACGCAGGTGCTCGGCGGTTTTGCGCCGGACTCCACGCATCGAAACCCGCTCCGTTTTGCCCCACTTGGCGAAGTCGGGCAGTTCGGGTTCGACGAAGCTGCCACGTGGAATTTGTGCGGCCGCTGCCGCTGCGAGGAGAGCATTCTTGGCGCATAGTTTTACGTCATCTTCACTGATGCGCCCGCCCGGGCCGCTACCTTGCACGCTGCGAATTTCAACACCGATCTCGCGCGCCAGACGACGCACGTGCGGCGCCGCCGGCACCGGATCATGGTCCGTGCCGGCAACTTTATCCAGTTGCACGGGCATGCTGAAAGCCGGTGTGGGGGCCGGCGGTTGATCCGGTGGCAGCGCCTGTTCTTCAGTTTTGCCCTCGGCTTGCATGGCCAACTGGAAGGTGAGCCGCGCGGCTTGCTGTCCGGAGATGTGTTCCACCGGCTCGTGCCTGCGCGGAGGTTCTGCCTGGGTTGCGACGCCACCCTCCAGCGTAAAAATGACCTCCCCAACCTTCACCTTCTGGCCCTCTTTGACTTTGATCTCGCGCACTACGCCGCTGACTGAGGAAGGAACTTCGACGACTGCTTTGTCGGTTTCGAGTTCCATAACCGGCTGGCCTTCAGCAACCCTCGCGCCCGGCGAGATCATCAGCCGCACCAGATCGCCGGAGTCGATGTTCTCTCCCAATTCCGGCAGCTTGAACTCGCTGGCTGCAACGACGGCGGGTTGGGCTCGCCGGTCTGGCTGCGGTGGTGGCGCGGGCTTCGCCGCGACTGCTGAAACTTGGATTGCTGAAACCGGGGCTGCGGACGATGTGGGCTGCGCGATTGGTGCTTCCGTCTTCGACGGCCGCGCTGCAGCAACTCCAGTCCCATTTTCAACGGTGAAGATGACCTGCCCCACCCGTAGCTTGTCGCCTTCTTTGACGCGGACATCCCCAACGGTGCCCGTCACCGACGAAGGCACTTCCACAACCGCCTTGTCGGTTTCGAGTTCCATCACCGGCTCGCCTTCGGCGATGCTGGCGCCGGGCTTGATCAGCAAGCGGACCAAATCGCCGCTCTCAATATTCTCGCCCAGCTCGGGGAGCTTAAATTCCGTTGCCATTTTCTCCTTGTTCCTCTAACGCTGTAGAGAGCTCAGTCGGCCCTCCGGGACTTTAATCATCTAGTTCGGTTTTACCCAGCGCTGAAGGGCTGGGCTAAGTTAGTTCGCCCCTCCGGCTGGATTCTGTTGTTACGCGTCTCACATATTTCAGGACAGCACACTAGCTAATCGCCGGGTTGCGTTTTTCCGGATCGATGCCGAGATCGCGGATGGCTTTCTCCAGGGTTTTCCCGCTGACTCCTTCGCCGCCGTCCTTCTTTTCGCCTGCTAAGGCGTGCAGGGTGGCAAGCACGATGTGCTTTGCGTCCACCTCGAAAAAGTCTCGCAGGGACGCGCGATTCTCGCTGCGCCCGAAGCCGTCCGTACCGAGCGACACCAGCTTGCCCGGAATCCACTGGGCGATGCTGTCCGGCAGAACCTTCAGGTAATCCGACGCGGCGATGAATGGGCCGGAGGCGCCCTTCAGGGTCTGAGTAACATACGGTATTTTCGCCACCTGTGTCGGATGCAGCATGTTCCAGCGCGCGCAGTCGGTTGCCTCGCGATAGAGCTCCTTGTAACTGGTTACGCTCCATACGTCGACGGCTACGCCGTAATTTTTTTCCAGAATGGCCTGCGCCTTCAGCACTTCAAACATGATGGTGCCGCTGCCCAGCAACTGGGCGCGCAGCTTCGCGTTCTTCTTTTCAGAAGTTCGGTAACGGTAAAGGCCTTTGAGGATGCCCTCGCGGATGCCCGTCTGGCTGGGCATCTCGGGCATCGGCAGCGGCTCGTTGGTGACGGTCAAGTAATAAAAGACGGATTCACCATCGACGTACATGCGCTGGATGCCGTCCTGGATGATAATGGCGATCTCATAAGCAAAAGCCGGATCATAGGCCAGAAGATTCGGGACTGGAAGAGCCAGGACGTGGCTGTTTCCATCCTGATGCTGCAGGCCTTCGCCGGCCAGCGTGGTTCTCCCAGCCGTGCCGCCGATCAGGAAACCTCGGCAGCGCATGTCTGCCGCGGCCCAGATCAGATCGCCGATACGCTGCAATCCGAACATCGAGTAATAAATAAAGAAGGGAATCGTGTTGATGCCATGATTGGCATACGCGGTACCGGCGGCGATAAAGGAACACATCGATCCCGCCTCGGTGATTCCCTCTTCCAGAATCTGTCCGTTCTTTGCCTCCTTGTAATAGAGGAGGGTATCCATATCGACCGGTTCGTAGAGCTGGCCTACGCTGGAATAGATACCGACCTGGCGGAAGAGCGCTTCCATGCCGAAGGTGCGGGCTTCATCGGGAACTACGGGCACGATGAACTTCCCAACCTCTGGGTCGCGCAGCAACTTGGAGAGCATGCGCACGAAGACCATGGTGGTCGAAGCTTCGCGACCCTCGGTGCCTTTGTAGAATTCTTCAAAGATCGCTTCGGAGACCGGCTTCAGCGGCGTGGCGCGCACCTTCCGCACTGGCATGTAGCCGCCCAGTTGTTTCCGGCGTTCCTGCATGTACTTGATTTCCGCGCTGTCATCGGCGGGACGGTAGAAGGGCGCATTGTGCAGCTCGCCGTCTGGAATCGGGATGCCGAAGCGCGAGCGGAACACTTGCAACTCGTCGTCATTCAGTTTTTTCTGCTGATGCGTGATGTTCTTGCCTTCGCCGGCTTCGCCGAGTCCGTAGCCTTTGATGGTCTTGGCGAGAATGATGGTTGGAGATCCGGTGTGCTCGACCGCCGATTTGTAGGCAGCGTGCACTTTGATGGGATCGTGACCGCCGAGCCGCATGCGGGCAAGCTGCTCGTCCGAAAGATGCTCGACCATCTTCAGCAGCCGGGGATCGGTGCCAAAAAAGTTTTGCCGAAAATAAGCCCCGCTCTCGACGAAGTATTTCTGATACTGGCCGTCGGTGATCTCCCCCATGCGCCGGACGAGCAGGCCGTCGCGATCGGCCTGAATGAGCGGATCCCAATCGCCGCCCCAGATCAGCTTGATCACGTTCCATCCCGCGCCGCGGAATATCGCTTCCAGTTCCTGGATGATCTTGCCGTTTCCGCGCACCGGTCCGTCGAGGCGCTGCAGGTTGCAGTTGACGACGAAAATCAGGTTGTCGAGCCGCTCGCGCGAACCGAGCGTGATCGACCCGAGAGACTCTGGTTCGTCCATTTCGCCATCGCCCATGAACGCCCAGACTTTTCCGCCGGTCGAGGTTTTCAAGCCGCGATTTTCCAGATACTTGATGAAACGAGCGTGGTAGATCGCCTGAATCGGGCCGAGTCCCATCGACACGGTGGGAAACTCCCAGAAGTCGGGCATGAGCCAGGGATGCGGATAGGACGAGAGTCCGCCGCCCGGTTTCATTTCCCGCCGGAAGTTCTCCAATTTCTCTTTCGGGATACGCCCCTCGAGGTAGGCACGGGCGTAAATTCCGGGCGCAGCGTGTCCCTGAAAATAGACAACATCGCGGTCGCCGGATTCAGTGGCGGCATGAAAAAAGTGATTGAATGCGACTTCGTAGAGCGTAGCCGCCGAGGCAAACGTGGAAATGTGTCCGCCAATGCCTTCCTGAATCTTGTTGGCGCGGACGACCATGGCCATGGCATTCCAGCGCACCAGGCTCTTGATGCGGCGTTCCATCTCCTGGCTGCCGGGAAACGGCGGCTGCTGCCGGGAAGGAATCGTATTCTGGTAGGGAGTGGTCGCCGAAAACGGCAGGTTGATCCCAGCCTCGCGCCGAGCATGCAGCGCCAGTTGCTGCAAGAGCCGCCCCGCGCGATCCGGGCCGCCGTGCGAGAGCACATAATCCAGCGAGTCCAGCCACTCCCGCGTTTCCAGGACTTCAATTCCGTTTGTCTTTATCTGGGTACCAGTCTGCGTTCCAGTCGGTTGCGTCTCGGTTTGCTGCGTCTCAGCCACGTTGACCTCACGAGTAAGAATGCAATTTCCCATCATAAGCAATCGGGAGGAATTTTGCTGAGTCCTACTCCAGTGTAACGGCCTTCACCAGGTTGCGCGGACGATCCACATCGAGCCCGCGCTTGGCTGCGACATAATAAGCGAACAACTGCAGGGGAACGATCTCCAGAATCGGCGACAGCAGTTCCGGCGCCTCGGGAATAAAGATGGTGTGGTCCGCTAGCTGCGGCACGGTTGTGTCTCCTTCCGTCGCCAGCGCAATCACGGTCGCACCCTGCTTCTTGAAGCCTGCCATGTTGCTGACGTTTTTCTCGTAGCGCAGCACAGAGCCCGCATCCTTATTACTGCGGTCGGGATTCCGGTCCGTATTACGATCGCAAGTCGCGATCATGACCAGCGGCAGGCGGAAATCGATCAGCGCGTTCGGCCCGTGTTTGGCTTCTCCGGTGGGATAGCCTTCAGCGTGAATGTAGGAAACTTCTTTGAGCTTGAGAGCTCCATCCATCGCGATTGGGTAGTGGATGGCGCGGCCGAGAAACATGAAATCGTCGAGACGATAGTACAGTTCGGCCAGATTTTCTACTTGATCCGCTGCTGCGAGGATGGTTTCCGTCTTCTGCGGGAGCGCCAGAAGTTCGCCAATGTAATGCTGGGCGAGGGCCTTTGAAACCTTCTCCTTGATCTCGCCGAGGTAGAGCGCGAACAGAAACAAGCACGCCATCTGCGCGGTGAACGCCTTGGTCGAGGCGATGCTGATCTCTGGACCGGCGTGCGTGTAAATGAAGCCGTCGGCTTCCCGCGCAATCGTAGAGCCTTCGACGTTCGAAATCGCGATGGTGCGTGACCCCTTCTGCCGGGCTTCGCGCTGTGCTGCAGTGGTGTCGGCGGTTTCTCCCGACTGAGTAATAAAGATGCTGAGTTCACCCCGCCCAATCATCGGATTGCGGTATTCAAACTCGCTCGCGTAGTCCACATCGACCGGTACCGCAGCCAGTTCCTGCATCATGTATTGACCCGTCATACCCGCATGACGACTGGTTCCCGAAGCCACGATGTTGATCCGCCGCAAGGCGCGCAACTCCTCGCGCGAGATGTGGATTTCGTCTAAGCGAACCAGGCCCTCGGTCAGCGAGACGCGAGGTGCAATGGCGCGGCGCAAGGCGTCGGGCTGCTCAAAAATCTCTCGAATCAGATGATGAGGAAATTTGCGGGGTTCAGCCATTTCTCAGTTCCCTTGATCGTCGCACTATTCAACAGCAGTTCTCAGTTCTCGGTTC
>Ga0116108_1000801_pt1 | contig 17536 bp, 14 predicted proteins | sample June2015DPH_6_15_FD_88970 | JGI IMG/M metagenome (GOLD analysis project Ga0116108, IMG submission 88970) | Peatland microbial communities from SPRUCE experiment site at the Marcell Experimental Forest, Minnesota, USA - June2015DPH_6_150 | ecosystem: Environmental > Terrestrial > Soil > Wetlands... | reverse complement strand
CCCTTGGTCAGCATCCCTGCAAGCTGCTGCCGATCCCTCTTCCCCAACCGAACATGCACCCGATGGTAGCTTTGCATGTCCCCACTATGTGGCCTTTCCTGGGGCTGGAAAAGTGACTGCAAAGGTACATCTTTATACGGTCATAGAGCTAGTGTGCTGTCTCATGAATAGCTTGTACAAGTAATGGGTTTACAGTGGGCTTGGGTATGTCCCCGGGACGTCCTAAAGTTACGCTGGAACTGATCTCGGAGAAGCAGGAGGAACTGGACGGATTTGCCACGTCGCGCAGCCTTCCGCATGCGCTGGTGGAGCGGGCGAGGCTGGTGCTGTGGTCCGCCGAAGGCCGCAGCAATTCCGAGATTGCCACGCGCCTGCAATGGTCCAAACCCACCGTCGGCAGGTGGCGGTAACGTTTCATTGATCGCCGCATCCGGGTGCTGCATGCTGACCCTCGCCCGGGTCGCCAGCACTCAATTTCCGATGAGAAAGTGGCCAAGCTGTTGCGTCGCACACTGAAGACAAAGCCGCCTGCCGGAACTCACTGGAGTGTCCGCCAGACTGTGCAACAGATCAGGCTGTCGAAGTCCACTGTACACCAGGTCTGTTAAACCATTGCCGTACAACCGCATCGCAGCAAAACTTTCAAATTCTCCAGCGATCCCTTCTTCGTGGAGAAGGTGGGGGACATCGTAAGCCTGTACATGAACCCCCTGTTCGTGCCATCGTGATGGCCGTGGACGAGAAATCGCAGATTCAGGCGTTGAGCCGGACTCAGCCGGTGCTGCCCACGGACGGGGTTATTAGGAGGGTGTTAGGCAGGACCGCAAAAGCGTAATCATTGCCGGTGTGCGCAACACAGATATTCGACCACCACAGCAAGGGTGCCTTGGACGAATTGCGTGGCACGATTGCGAGCACAAAAGCCGCGATACGGCCAACATGTTCTGCCGCCTTAAGCTCAGGGCGGGATGGCGCTTTATCAAAACAAGAGCGGACAGTCGCTCGCCGCCTTCCACTGATTTCCTACTGAAGACTGCGGCCAGGTATCTGGAGGCGGACACTTTCCATAAGGTGATGGGTAACCTCTGTTCGGACACTCGCTGGACGGTGGTGGAGTGGTACGTAGAAAAAATCGGCGGCGGGCTGTAAAACCAGTTTACGGCGCACACCTAAACACACACTGGCTGAAGCAAGCCGAGATTGAGATCCGTTTGTTATCCTGCCAGTGCTCGGGCCAGCGCAGGATCCCCTCTTTTCGAAACCTGCAGCGGCAAACCAGGGCCTGGGACAGGAAGATGAATCAGGACTGAACCGCCATCGACTGGAAACATACACACAGAGGCACGCTGGAAGTTCTAAATGAATCGGATGCAGTTCAGGCGCAGCATCTTTCCAGTGACTCAGGAGGTGCTGATGTCGATAACGTCCCGATTCAGAGGCAGACAGGGCGAGCTATTTGCTCCGACGATGCCACAGCCGCAGGTGCCGCAGGAAGCCTATCAGCGGATGCTTCGCCTGTTGACCCGGATGATGAACGAACACCTCGAGAAGGATCTTCGTCCCCGCGTGCAAACGGAGGTGGGCGATGAGTGAGAAGGTTCGCACACAGCATCTGGAATGCAAGGCGATTCTTTACGTTCGTCAGTCGTCGCCATATCAAGTGATTCATAACCTGGAGAGCCAGAAGTTGCAGTATGCGATGGAAGCACGGCTGCGACAACTGGGGTCGCGTGAGATCGAGGTCATCGACGAGGACTTTGGACGGTCCGCGGCTGGGGCGGTGACGCGTGCAGGCTTTGAGCGCATGGTTGCCGAAGTCTGCCTGGGTCAGGTGGGCGCGGTCGCAGCCGGCGAAGCGGCAGCACTTGTGCCCGGTTTCAGAGCCGCGATGCAAAGAACTAATCCGACGCATGCCGTAAGGGTGAGCGCGCGAGCAGCGAATCGGTCCAGTCGTTCTTGTGCACGATGTTTTTTCTCCATCAGACTCAGGCCGGCGTGGTCCCGCGGAAGTATATCGAAAACGCATCGACAGCCGCAGTGAGTGGGGTGATTGAAGGGAGCGCATTCGCCGTGAGAGCGCTGAATGGCTCACGTTGAGAAGCCGAGGGAGGCAAGAGCGAAGCATAATTGCTCGTTCCTTCATAGATCATGCCGGAGCAATGTCCTACAATGCAGTGGGGGTTGATCCGCCTTGAATCGGTCATTGAAAGCGCATTGCCGTGCATTCCTGATCCTGCTTCTTTTTTGGGGAGTGTTTTTGAGTGTGCGAGCACAAACGGACAACGCAGCACTTTCGTTTCCGGCGGCAGCTTCGCGCCGGGTCGCAGAACAACCCGCTCCTCCTCCGCCCTCGGCAAACTACCGCGCGGTGCAGCAGCGCCTGGCGCAAGGCTGGAACACCTGGGACACGAACAGTGTGACCACCCAGGTCCTGCTCCCTGAGGGGCTGGCCATTCACGTCGGCCTCAAGCACAACACCACCGAGTTCGGCGATTCGTTTCTCGGCGATGCGCTCATCGGCCGCCTGCAACTTGGTGCCGAGGAGGTGATGCCCGGCCCGCACTCCTGGGACGGCAGCTACACCGATCTGCGCGTCGCGTGGAAGGGCCACAGTTGGCGTATCCAGAGCGCGCATGATGAGGGGAACTTGGTTCTGCTGGCCACGCCGCTGCCTTCCACGCCAATCTCTGTTCTGCCTCCCACGCTGGTGGTCTCCGTCGATTTCCTCTGGAACCGGCCGGGCACAACGGTTCGCCGCGCGGATTTCATTAAGACCCGCGGTGTCTCGGGCTCGGTGCCCGTGTATTGCACATGCGAACCGCCCTCCGCCCAGGCACAGAGCAGCGACTACGCCGATGTTCCCGTTGCGGCGCCGTACTTTTCTGTGGACTTCACGGCGCCTGTGGGCATTGGCACCGGACGGCGCCGCACCCTGGCCCAGATTGAGGCCATCGTCGAGCGCCAGCGCCGGGCTTACGAGCAGTCCATCGCCTCCGCCGGCGCTGCGGCGCCCATCCGCGACGCCATTGAAACCACGCTCGGCTGGGACACCATCTACGAGCCCAACCAGCGCCGCATCATCTCTCCGGTCAGCCGCGTCTGGTGCCAGGACTGGGGCGGCTACGTGCTCTTCGACTGGGACACCTTCTTCGCCGCTACGCTGGCCTCCATCGGCGATCGCGACCTGGCCTACGCCAACGCCATGGAGATCCTGCGCGAGGAGACGCCGCAGGGCTTCGTTCCTAACTTCGCCCGTCCCGGCGGCTGGAAGAGCTTCGGCCGCTCCGAGCCGCCGGTCGGCGCCATTTCGGTGCTGGGCCTCTACCGGCAGTTCCGCGACCGGTGGTTTCTTGAGGACACCTTCGACCCGCTGCTGCGCTGGAACCGCTGGTGGGACCAGTATCGCATGATGCAGGGCTACCTGTGCTGGGGCAGCGACGGCGACACTCATCCCGCCAATCTCGACGACCGCTGGCGCGGAATTCGCCCGGGCGCCATCGACGAGTCCGGCCTGGACAACAGTCCCATGTACGACGGTGCGGTCTACGACCCACAGTCGCACCTTCTGGAAGTTGCCGACGTAGGTCTCATGAGCCTCTACATCGCCGACTGCGACGCGCTGGCCCAGATCGCCGACCTGCTAGCCCGTTCCACCGAGGCCCGGGAACTGCGCGCGCGCTCCGACCGTTACCGTGCCCGGCTAGCCACGCTGTGGAGCGAGCAGGATGGTATCTTTCTCAACAAGGATCTGCACACCGGCCAGTTCAGCCGCCGTCTTTCGCCCACCAACTTCTATCCGCTGCTGGCGCGCGCGGCCACGCCCGCTCAGGCACAGGCCATGATCCAGAAGCACCTGCTCAACCCCCGCGAGTTCTGGGACCAGTGGATTATTCCATCCATAAGTCGCGACGATTCCGCCTTTCCAGATCAGAACTACTGGCGCGGCCGCATCTGGGGCCCCATGAACTATCTCGTCTATCTCGGTCTGCGCAACTACGATGACCTGAAGGTGCGCCGCGACTTCGCGCAGAAGAGCTACGAGCTATTCCTGAAGGAGTGGAAGGAGAACGGCCACGTGCACGAGAACTACAACGCCATAACCGGCACCGGCGACGATGTGAACAACAGCGACCGCTTCTACCACTGGGGCGCCCTACTTGGCTACGTGGAGTACTTGGAACAGACCCAGCCTCCGTCAGCCCTGCCGCCCGCGCGCTGAAAGGTGGCGCTGCGGCCGGAGACGCCGCGCCTTTTCCACCCGCCAGCGCGGGCTGTGTCCTACAATGGGCGGTTTGATCCGCCATGAATTCCTCTTTGAACGTGCGTTGCCGCAATCTCTTCGTCATTCTTCTTCTTGGGGCATCGTTCGCCGTTGCCCGGCCCGCTGCGGGTCTGGCCGGCAACGAGGCTGAACGGGCTGCGGCGCTCTTGCCGGCTTAGTCTCGCGCAGTTGTGGGGCGGCTGTTGAGCTTGGCACAACTGCCCGCTGGCACGTGGAAGATGCACAACGGAGACCTGACCCACGGCGAGGCGGTGATCCTGGACGACAGCATTCGGCTGAACATGGCTGTGGGCGCTCTGCCGCCGACTGACGCCGTCTGGTTCCGGCAGACATTTCAAGTCCCCGACACACTGCACGGCTACAACCTGACCGGCGCGCGCATCTGGTTCCAGTTCCACGCCAACGCCAACGGGTCCATGCCGAAGCTTCTCCAGTACTCTGACCACCCGCAGCGCCGGCAATGAGGTGTCGACCTCGATGGCCAGTATCTCCCGTGTGTAGGCGTCTTCGATCGACAGGGTACGAACCTTGCGCCCAGTTGCCAATGCATCCTGTAGAAAATCTCTAAAACAACAGAAACCACACCAAACGGGCAGAGGGCTAGTGAAAGGAATGCCACAAAAGTGCGTCCCGCTGGGGCACGTCGAGCAAAGCATCGTTCGAATAATAATGATCGACGTTCTTTCTCGTAATCATCACATGCTTGACGTATACAGCAGGCGGTACGGCCCTGCCGGCCAGCATATCGCGTGCCAGTTTTACGAGATGCAGTCCGTAGGTCTCCGGGAAGAACGCTACGGAGCCGATTAACCGACTCCCCGTCTTTCGCAGTTCGGCCCTCGCCGCTGATGAAGCATTCTGCCCAACGATGGCTACGTCGACCTCCCGAGGCTGCTCATCAAACGCGTCGATCGCACCCAATGCGCTGGCGTCATTTTGCGCGCCCACGAGAATTCTTTTGCCATGGAACTTGGGTATGAACGAGCGAACCGCCTGCATGCTCTCTACATAGCCGCCATTACCATCAAGCGTAACGACTTGATCGCTCTTCAACGAGGGCAGAATCTCTTTCACCCCCATTGCCATTCCCGTTATCCGAGCAAGGGGGATGGCTCCAGCTGCCTTCAAACTCAGCAGCAACACGACATCAGGCTTTCCGTTCCAATTCTCGAGAGCGAAGCGGCCTAATTCTCGTCCCCCGATCCGCCCCGCCTGGTAGTTGTCCCCTCCAAAGAACACCGCACCAGGGTGGGGAATGTCGACAGCGATTAGAGGAATATTCGCCTCTCTAAATATGCTCGCAATCACAGGCGCAACGTCTTCATGAATCTGCACCTCAATTGCTAAGGCTACTCCCGCATTTACCATGTGCTTGGCATTTTGCACCGCAACTTTCGCGCTATAACGATTGTCAAACTCTTCGAGTTCGAACTCTGTATCCTTGACGGCCGTTCGCAAGCCGCTCGTCACGTCAATGGAAAAAACCGAGTCTCGTGCCATCTCTGCGTAGCCGATTCTTAACTTCTGATCTTTCACTGTGCGGAATTGGCATCGGTATTGGTCCAGACCAACGCGGCGCAGCATTCCGCCTGCAACAAGGCTCTGTAAAGTCCGAAACGCAGTTGCCTTATGAAGATTCGTTCTCTCGACGACCTCGCGTAGTCGGAGCGCTTCTTCATCAAACCGGAACGCCTGCAGCACCGAGCAAGCGCGAATGATGGCGCCGACCGCATATCCGCCGTCTGGGGCGTCGAGGGGGCGGCGCTTGCCCTCATCGGCGGCGTCTCGTTCAGTGATACGCTGGGTCTTCTTTTCCATCCAGCTTCAAAGGCTATATTAGGTGCTTTTCCTTCGTCAATTGACGGCTAAAGTATCGCCTAGTGATACGTACTTGAACGCTCGATCAAAAGGTTGACTCCCCCTAAGCGGACTGCATACCCTTCGATCCGTGTCAGATTGGGAGGGCGTGCTCAGTTGATTTGAAACGATTCACTCAATAGGACGCCGGCGACATTTATTACTTGTTGAGGTTTGAAAGTGGCCAACTCGAAATATTCAGTTGTTTTGGGCAATCTGGGTAACACGCGCGACCGGTTCTGCACCGGTTATAAGGAGAATCCAACAACTCTCGAAATGCTTAAGCGTGCTGCCCAAATTCCCCATGTCAGCGGCATTGAACTTGTGGGGACTTGGGACATCCGGCCTGACAACGTGCGAGAGATGCGAACGGCATTAGAAGACTGCGGACTGCAATGCGTTTCAATTATTCCGGACTTGTTTGCTAACAGACTCTTTTGGAAAGGCAGTTACAGCAGCAAAAATGCGAAGATTCGCCGGGAAGCGATTCAGTACACGACGAAGATGTGTGATATTGCCCGCGAACTCAACTGCCCGCTCATGAACCTTTGGCCAGGACAGGACGGATATGACTACCTTCTCTCCGCCGACTACGAAAACGAAATCGGGTGGCTCTGCGAGAGTATCGCTGAGCTGGCTTCCTCGCACCAAGACCTGCGCTTCTCTCTGGAGTACAAACCCAAAGAACCTCGCACTCATTCCTATATGGCGCGGACGGGGGATACGCTGCTGCTGGCAAGAGAAACTGGCTGCACGAACGTAGGCGTGACGATCGACACGGGCCACGCGTTTATCGGAGGAGAAGTAGTCGGAGAAGCAATCGTCCTCGCAAAGAGAACTGGCAATCGCCTCTTTCATACGCATTTCAACGACAATCACATGACCACAGACGATGACATGATTGTGGGCATGGTGCACTCCATTTGCTATATCGAAATGATCTACTGGCTACGTCGTTGTGGATACACCGGTTGGCTGTCCATGGATCAGTATCCATATCGTGAAGATGGTGCCAATGCGATCGGGGAAAGCATCCTGTGGTTGGAGCAGTTTGCAGCGATCGTTGACAACAGGGCCGACGAAATCACTGACCTGCTTCGGAATCAGGATCCGATCGCCACTTCACGCTTCCTGAGAAGAGTGCTGGCGCCGGGTGGGGTCGTTTCTGAAAAGATAGTGGATGAAATTGAGGCGGACTAGAATGCGGCGCTGTCTGTCACTGCCGCGAAGGAGACATGCTTCAGCCGGTTTTGAACCTTGGGCTCGCGCAGGCTTGAGCTGTGGACGTGAACCAAACGATAACAGGTCACAAATCCAATTTGGGAGGCAAGAAAATGAAGTCACTTTTGATTAAGGTCAACTGGATTACCCTCCTGCTGACGTTCGTATTCCTCTTTGCCTCGAGCAGTTTGCTCTGTGCGCAGACTGTTGGAGGAATGAAGGGCGGGGAAATACACGGCACAGTAACGGATAGCACTGGAGCAGTTATTCCCGGTACTGTCGTACACGCGACGAATTTAGCTACTGGAGTGTCCACGAGTGGGGTCACTTCATCGGCCGGAACGTATTTCATCACCCCGCTGATCCCAGGTCAGTACAAGGTTGCCGTCGAAGCCCGGGGATTTGAACGGTACGAACAGACAGGCGTAACCGTCGATATCGCGAGCCAGGCGACGGTCGATTGCCGACTTACTCCCGGTGCAGTCACCCAGACAGTGCAGGTCAACGCCAGCGCAAGTTCACTCAATACGGAAGAACCCTCACTCGGAACTACCATAGAGCCGGAGCTGGTGACATCGTCTCCGCTTGAGATCAGCAGCGTGGCTCGCCAGATCGACTCCTTCATCTTTCTTGCTCCCGGAGTCCAAGGGAATTCATCTTTTAGTCACAATATCAACGGCGGTGTCCTTTTTGAGAGTGAAGTCCAGTTCAACGGAATTCCAGTCACACAGGCCGAAACTCAGGGTTTTCAGACCAACATCAATCCTCCATACGAGATGGTGAACGAATTCCACGTGGATAGTTCGAGCTTTTCCGCGCAGTTTGGACTGGCTCAAGGGGCGGTCACTTATAATATGGCGTCAGGTACCGACCGGCTCCATGCGGACGCCTTCGAGATTTTGCGCAACAGCCTCTTCGACTCCGATGGATTCTTCCCTTCCAACTTCAACGCAGCTGGAAAGCCTGCCCCACCGGTAGATCATGAGAACAACTATGGGTTTACCGTTAGTGGTCCTATCATTCTTCCCAAAGTGTATAACGGGAAAGGAAAGACATTTTTCCTGTTCAGTTGGGACTATTACAAAGAAAATTTCGCCGAGAATAAAGGTGCCTCCGCCATCGGGACGGTTCCTACTACGGCCATGAAAGGCGGCGATTTCAGCAGCTTTGTGAATGCGAGTGGCACACAAATTCCGATTTATGACCCCCAGACCGGCCAGCAATTCATTTACAACGGCAAGCCCAATGTGATTCCGCCGTCGCGCTTTAGCACCGTATCCAACACGGTCCTTCCGATGATCCCAAGTCCTGACCTACCGGGTACAAATTTTGGACTTCTCAATAACAAAAAACCTGCCGTGGCATCGGTGCCCACGACACAGGATCTTTGGGGCTACACGATCGACCATTCCTTCAGCGAAAAACAAAGCATTCATTGGACCGAATGGCGGGACAAGCGCCAAAGTGAGGCTTTTACTTGGTCTCCAATTGTGCCTCCCACGAATTGGTTGATGAGCGAGCAGACCACGCCTTACCTAGGGACCGGATTCTTGCTGAACTACGCGAAAACTGTCAGGCCGAACCTGGTTGCAACGGCGGGAGCTGACTGGATTGGAGAAATTAACGACAAGCATTCTCCCCTCACCGGCGTTAATTTTTCAGGTGTACAGGGCAGCGCAATTTTCCCCAGCGTAAACTTTGATGGGCAAAACGCCATTACGCCTTGGGGAATCAGCGGGGGGGAGACCGAATCGATCTACCACAAGCTTGGCATAACGATCGTCAATAACTGGCTCTGGAATAAGGGCCGCAACACATTCAACATAGGTGGCGAGTATCGGCGTGCATATCAGGATACCGTTGAATGCATTTCGTGTGGTGGCGATATTAACTTTAGCCAGCGCACCACCTCAACCCCTAATACGAGTGATCCCAATTTCGGGAGCTATGGAAGCTCGTTTGCCAGCTTCCTTCTCGGGGAGGTCGACTCAGGCTATCGCGTCCTGGCAAACGAGTTATACCCGCGCAACAGGGACATTTCCTTTTATCTTCAGGACGATATGAAGGTTAACCGGCGGCTGACGGTGAACGCTGGCATTCGCTGGGACCTCATGTTTCCGTTCACTGAAGAACACAACAACATCATCTATCTGAATCCTACGGCGCCCGATCCCGGCGCTGGCAATCTGGCGGGCGCCGCAACTAAGTTCGGTAGCTGCACTGGCTGTGCCGGAGTGGACCGTGCCATTCTCCACAAAGGGCATGTCGCACCTCGGCTGGGCTTTTCCTACATGGTGACCCCGAAGACGGTAATCCAGGCCGGTTTCTACTTGGCGTTTCTGGATGGGGGCGCCTATGAGTATGGAAACAGTAAAGTTGCGGTGAGCTACGGCAATTTACTGGCTGGGGAGTTTTTCCGCAACAGTACGGGGACCAGCGCTCCCGGCTTCGGCGACTGGGATACGAGCCCCATGCCACTCCCTGCACAAACGCCATTTAGCACGTCAATGGCAAACGGGCTGCTCATCCAAACGTTCGACACCAACAAAGATGGCTTGGCTCCATACAGCCAAGCTTGGAATGTCAGTGTCCAGAGACAGCTTCCCTGGAATATGTTTCTCACCGTAGCATACGTTGGCAATCGGGAGATCCATCTTCCATCGCAACTCAATCCACCCAACCAGCTTAATCCATCTGATTTGCAGTACGGGTCACTTCTAGGCGCTCAGGTTAATTCGCCAGCCGCCCAGGCTGCAGGAATAAAGATCCCTTATCCCGAGTTCCTCAGTCAATTCGGGTCGTCTGCGACCGTGCAACAGGCCTTGCTCCCATTCCCCCAGTACTCGGGTGTCGGGCATCTCTTCGACCAGGCTGGAACCACCTTCTATAATGCGGCTCAGTTCCAGGCAGAGAAGCGTTTCTCCAACGGGCTCAGCTACCTGGCGGCCGTAACCATAGGGAAAAACCTTTCCAATGTCGAAGAAGGTTTCTCCTCATTCGAGTCGGCACCCGAAAACAAGTACAACCAGAAGGACTTTTGGGTTGTCTCTGGTCTCGATCAAAAATATCTCACGAAGGTAGTCACTACATATGAACTTCCGATTGGACCGGGGAAACCCTTTCTCAATTCAAAGCGAGGGCTTGTGGGTCAACTTGCCGGAGGATGGCAGATCAGCGCCATTCTCGACTACGAAGGAGGAACTCCCTTTGGGCCAGGCGAAAACTATTCTCCGTTGGGAGGGCCAGACTTTCCTAACACAGTCTCTGGTGTAAGCATAAAGACTTTCAGCTACCAACGGACGATTGACTATTTCACGGGAAAGACAAAAACGCCGCCCGTGCAGTTCACTACGAATGCGTTTGCACTAACTACTCCTTACGCTCTCGGCGACGGCATGCGCCACTACCCTGGCTTGCGCAACCCGCCGTACAGGAACGAAAATTTTAATGCGATGAAGCACTTTACTTTCGGCGAGAGAGTGACGGGTACCCTGCGAGTGGATTATTTCAATGCATTCAACAGAACCGTTCTCCAGGCCCCAGATGCAGATGCTAATGATTCGACATTTGGGGAAATCACAAATACGAGTCAGTCGAACGCTAATCGACACGGACAAGCGACCTTCCGATTAGAATTCTAGAATGCTCACCGCTTTGACTTCCCAAGGGACGACGCCCGCCCTTGGGAAGTCATTTCGCTATAAGGGCAAGATGTGAAGGCCAATGATCGACTTGTCGATCCGATTCTTCCGGATTCATTGCAACGCCAGCAAAGTAGAGGTGGTACTACACACACGCATTGAATAGGCAGTGGGATAACCGAGCTATGGATGCCAAACCATTCAACGTGGGTGTTGACGTGGGAGGAACGAATATCAAGTTCTGTCTCACCAATGAAGAAGGTACGATACTTTCGCGACACAGTATTAGGACTGCGGCCAAAGCTGGGAGCTTCGCACTGATTCAGTCCATCCTTGACAACATCGAGCTAGTCCTTCAGCGCGCGGACACGACGTTATCCATGGTCAATAGCATAGGCGTCGGCGTACCCGGCACCACCGATGCTCGGCGAGGTATCGTCGTATTCGCGCCTAACATCCATATGGTGAATTGTGAAATCGTCAAGGCAATCCGGGCGGTTTACGAGGTGCCAGTATATGTCGCGCAAGATACGCGGGCGGCTGCCTGGGGGGAGTACATGGCAGGTGCCGGCAGAGGGCTCGCAAGTATTGCAATCGTGACTTTGGGTACCGGAATTGGGTGTGGAATGGTGATCGACGGGAAGATCTTCCATGGGGCACTAAATTCTGCAGGAGAGTTTGGACACCAGATCGTCGCAATCGACGGTAACCAGTGCAATTGTGGAAGGCGAGGCTGCTTGGAAGCACATGCAGGCGGCCCCGCGATCGTACGAGAGGCCATCGAGTCGATTCCTGGAATTATCGACTTGCTGGGAAAAAGTGCCGATGCTGTTTCCGTGGAAGACGTCTTCGAGCTTGCGAGATGCGGCAATCGAGAAGCGAGGCGAATCGCCGATGACGTCGTTAAGTACGTAGGCGTTGGCCTAGTGAATCTGATCAACATCGTGAGCCCCGAACTAGTGAGCCTCGGAGGTGGAATCTGTAATGCTCCACCCGAATTGCTCCTCAAGCCGCTTGTTGAGTTTGTAAGAAGCAGAGCATATCCCCCGATTTCAGAGACAATTCAGGTCTGCAGGTCGCCTCTGCGCGACGATGCTCCCCTCATCGGCGCTGCATTGCTACACAAAGAGAGATCAACCTATGCGGCAATGGAGAGAAATTGACGGTCGTAAATGTTTCGAAAATCAGTAATCCCAATGGGCAATTGATGACTTTCTTAAGCTTTCCAATAACCGTATGTTAGGTGCGATATCGTAGATGACGCTGCAGGTAAGGAGGCGCCAAAGGGTAAGGACGCACTTGGAAGAGGAGAGCATTTTTTGCCGTTTCACCATTCCCAGCTTCCCAACAAGGACGAGTGGGCGCAGGGTGAGTGCCCGCAATGCGATCGAGATTGATACTGCGAATGCATTTAGGGAATTGGCAAAAGAAGGGGAACTTGCCTGAGTTGAGGCTGGCAATGAACCGGTTCGGGGTGAATCAGAAACGAGTTGCATGGCCATCAAGTCACACAGTGAGACCCAGCAGTCCTCAATTTCGAATCAGCCTGCAGTGTCTTCAAAGCTAGTAGAACGACTGAAGACCAAGAGTGCTGCGATTTGTAAGAAGTCTGGGCTATTTGGGGAACTATTTCACCCAGAGCTTCACTTCTGCTCGTGCCGAACAAAAATTGAACACCTTAGACCACGGCAGGTAGTTATTGAGAGATGAGCTGGTCGTTTACACCGACCGTGGGCGTGTGTACTTTGAAAGTGCCTGCGTATTGTCGTGATTCGAACGGACAGAAATGAACTGCAAAGAAGACCGACCCGGCGCTAAGGATACGGAGCGCTCGGCAGGAATGAAAAGTGAGAGGGAAAGAGTAGAATGGCCAAGCCGGTCAAAATCGAGGCCTCGCTGGTTTGCGCCAATTTCCAGAAACTGGAAGACGATATTCGGGCACTCACCGAAGGAGGAATCGACTACCTGCATATTGACATTATGGATGGAAGGTTTGTCCCAAACTTTGCTCTGGACTTCACGATTATGGATACCGTCAGGCAACTCACGACTATACCTCTGGATTGCCATCTGATGGTCGAAGAGCCCGAACGGTATGTCGACAGAGCGGCTGCATCGGGCGCAGCATACATAGCGATTCACTTCGAAGCGACTCGCCATGTACAAGGAGTCTTGCAACAGATTCGGGACTCCGGAGCAAAGTCTAGCATCGTTCTAAATCCCGCCACACCGATCACAAACCTGGACTATATTCTGGATGACCTTGACATGATTACGATCATGACCGTGAATCCCGGCTTTGCCGGTCAGAAGCTAATCCCAGCTATGCTTAGGAAGATAAGAGACGTGAGCGCGTTGCTCGACGCCAGGGGACATCGTTTCATCGACATTCAGGTGGACGGGAACGTGAGCTTTCAACACATACCTGCAATGGTGGCAGCAGGCGCGACGATGTTAGTAGGCGGGTCATCCAGTATTTTCCACATGGACCATTCAATCAAGGAGGCCATAGCGGCAATGAGAGAGATCGCGGAAGGTGTAGAGAAAGCTCAATGATTATTGTGCATTCGTACCCAATTGCCGTAGCACTATGCGTGCTGACGATGATGTGCTGGGGCTCCCATGCGAATACCCTCAAGATGGAGCCCAGCTCCTATGCATTCCCGTTGTACTACTGGGATCAGGCAATTGGCTATCTGCTGCTGCCTCTGATCGTCGGCCTAACGTTTGGTTCATTTGGCGCTGGGGGGCGAAGCCTTCTGGCTGATCTCGGGCAGGGTAGCGGCAGCAGCTTCGAATGGGCTATCTTGGGAGGTTTTGTCTTCAATCTAGCTAACATCCTCTTTGTTTCCGCAATCGATGTGGCGGGAATGGCGGTAGCCTTTCCGATCGGTATCGGAATCGCCCTCGTGGAGGGCGTAGTTATCAACTACGTCGCCGAGCCCAAGGGTCATCCGGCGCAGATCTTCGGCGGTGTAGCACTGATAACGCTAGCTATCATCTTTGATGCACTGGCCTATCGCAACCAGCAAAGCGAGGGAAGCGAACCGGGCGAGCTGAGAAAGGGAGTGTCGCTGGCTTCAGCGGGCGGTATCCTGATGGGATTGTTTTACTACCTGGTGCAGAGGTCGGTGTCTCCAGACTTTACCCACCTCGATCCGGGCAAGTTCGGACCCTACGCCGCGGTCTTGGTATTCTCCGCGGGATGCTTCGTCTCGAACCTTATCTTTAACAGTTATCTGATGTTCCATCCCTTCAAGGGGGCTAAGGTCAAGTACTCCGACTACTTTAGCAAGGGTACGCTTAAGTTTCACTTAATTGGCATTCTGGGGGGACTGATCAACTGTACGGGTACAACCTCCAACTTTATCGCTTCGAAGACAGCGAGCCCCGCAATTGCGTACGGCCTGGGACAGGGTGGCACGATGGTCGCGGCAATCTGGGGAGTCTTTGTCTGGAAGGAATTCAAGGGATCATCGAAGCGGACAAAGGCCATGATCGCGGCTATGTTCGTCTTCTTTCTTGCCGGATTAGCCATGCTAGTTACGGCAATGCTGTAGCGCCTGACGAGTTGGTACATTAGGACGGAGGCCAAGAATGATTGCTATCGGCTCAGATCATGTGGCGTTTAATTTCAAGAAAGAAATAATCGACTATCTGCTCGAGGGTGGCTACAAAATCAAGGATTTTGGTACGTTCAGCCTGGAACGTGTCGACTATTGCGACTTTGGATTTAAGGTTGGCGAGGCCGTCGCCCGTGGTGACTGCGATAAAGGGCTGCTCTTTTGTGGGACCGGAGTTGGCGTATCCATCAGCGCGAATAAGGTGAAAGGTATACGTGCGGTCGTCTGTAGCGAGCCATACTCGGCAAAACTGTCACGAGAGCACAACGATACGAATATTCTCGCTCTTGGATCGCGTGTGGTCGGTATTGACTTAGCCAAAATGATCATTGATATCTGGCTTAGGACGACGTTCGATGGTGGCAGACACTGCGGCAGAATCGAGAAGATTACCCAATACGAGCAATGATGGTTCGTCACTTGTGACAGCGGTAAGGAGACACGCTTGAACCATAACCTGCGTGGGAAACGATCTAAGGATTTGATGACGTCTGCTCAATTACGTCTTCGCCTACGCCAACTATGGATTTGCTGCAGGATGCATTAAGGAGAGAGTTATGAACACTGACGTTTCGCGGAGGGAATTCCTTAAATGGTCAATGGGCGGCACAATGTCCATAGCGGGTACTCTGCCCAATGCCCGAGGAATGCTTATCAGCATTCTTGGACCTGAATCTGTAGTCAAATTCGAAGGGCTTTCAATTGACGGCTCAACCTTATCACTGGAGTCGGGCTGGAAGTTTAGAAGTGGAGACGACTTGGGCTGGGCCAAACCAGATTTGGATGACCAAGACTGGACAGGCATTTGGCCCTACTATCCCCTGTATATTCAGAATATTGACTATCAGGGCTACGCCTGGTATCGTGTCGCCTTCGCCGTGCCTCCGGAGTGGAAAGGTAAATCTGACAAGCTCTATCTCTACTTGGGCCGAATGACTGATACGGACCAACTCTATTTGAACGGGCAGTTACTTGGCCAAACCGGTGAACTCCGGACGCCGGAAACCATGCCTCCAAATGCATTGGCCGATAGCAATGCTAGTGCATTTAACGTGAGAGCCTATGTCTTCTCAACTGACGATCGAAGGATAAAGTGGAGTGGGAAGAATGTTTTGGCGATTCGCTCGTCGAGCAAAGGGGATAAGGAGCAGATCAGCACCGGGAATAAAGTCGCCAGCATTAACGACGTCCTCAAAACGTATATTGCCGGATGGCGCGAAGATTATCCCATCCCGCGGAACAAGGACACTCAGTTACAAATGGGCGACCAGTGGAAGTTCAATGTGGGTGATGATCCTCTCTGGAAGAATGCGGATTTTGATGACAGCAAGTGGAATACTGTTACGGTTGGCGATATGCACTACCGAGACGAAGTAGCGTGGTTTCGCACGCAACTGGTAGTTCCTTCCAGCCTGAAGAAAGGTTCCTATTTCAACGATGTGCTGGTGCTCGATTTGGGCCGGCTGTTTGACAAGGTGACTTTGTACCTGAATGGAATATCTCTGGAGGAGTATCGAATTCCGAGCCGCGATATCGTCAAGTATTACCCCTATGCCTTGGAATGTGTTTACTATATCCCAGTGAGTGCACCCTGCATTCAATGGGACGGCGAAAACGTCATTGCGGCGAGGGTGTACAACAATCACGATTGGTGGGGGAATTCCTTCCGTGGCGGGAGCTTGTTTGTGCCGAATTTCTTCGATCTTGTGAAGTTCGGCTTCAACCGGCTTCCCTATGAAATACAGGCGCGAACTCCGATTGACATTGAGTTCACCGCGAGCAGTTACTCGCAAAAGCGAGTGATCTCGGCAACATTGGAATACAAAGTCGTTGACCGGAAGACACGTGAGGTGGCCGATACGAACGCAGTCGAGATCGACATTTATGACGACCGGGTAAATACATACCGGTACAGATTTCTTCCGCTCGCGAATACCGACTATCTCTTATGGTACAAGGTTACAGAGAAGGAGAGTGGAGATAACTATGTTCGCGAGCGATTGCTCGGCTATAAGCAACCTGGGGAGGAGCTTCGCTTTACTAGACAACCGAGCCACTGGGACCATACGCCATACGATAAATCTGACGTGAAGTGGGCGGTTGAGAACAAAGTGAAGGATTATATGGTCCCGATTCACCCTGGAGGCCAAGCGATAGGAGGCGTGCTGGGCGAGCGGATGAGGTTAAATAGCGAAATGGCTCTTTGGGGTTTTGTGGAGAATTTTGAAGTCGAATTACTGGAAGGATTCTATGATAGACCGAAGAAGGATCTCGCGCAAGGAGAATTTATCGGCAAGTACATTCACGGGATGGTGCGGGATCTGCAGTATCAAGACGATGAAAGCTTGAGGCGCCGTCTCGATAAGGTGATGGATATTCTTATTGCATGCATTGATCCAGACGGCTATGCGGGAACGAGTATTTTCCCAGTTCGTTGGCTCGGCCTGGATGTCTGGGAACACAAATACGTTCTGTACGGGCTCTTGTACTACTACAGCCTGACCGGCTATGAGCCGGCTTTGGCGGGAGCGAGGAAGATCGGTGACTTGCTTTGTACAACCTTTGGTGAGGAGCCAGGGAAGCTGAATATCATCAGAACGGGATACCAGATGGGTATGCAGTCTGGCAGTATTCTTGAACCCATGGTTTTTCTGTATCGATACACAGGAGAGCAGAAATATCTCGATTTCTGCACGTATATTGTGAAAATGTGGGAGAAACCATATGGCCCCAGGCTGGTGAGCGAAATGCTGAAAACAAAGAGCTTTGCAGAAACGGGCAATGGCAAAAGCTATGAACAGACATCCTGCTATCTGGGATTGATTCGCTATTATCAGCTTACTGGCAACGGCGAGTACCTCCGGGCGTTGGAATATGCTTTCGAAGATCTTGCCGAACATCGGACCTATATT
>Ga0116108_1000780_pt1 | contig 17750 bp, 15 predicted proteins | sample June2015DPH_6_15_FD_88970 | JGI IMG/M metagenome (GOLD analysis project Ga0116108, IMG submission 88970) | Peatland microbial communities from SPRUCE experiment site at the Marcell Experimental Forest, Minnesota, USA - June2015DPH_6_150 | ecosystem: Environmental > Terrestrial > Soil > Wetlands... | reverse complement strand
TTCCTCCATGACTGCCATTGAGAACGTGCAGACGGCACTTCTGTCGCACGACCGCAAGCTGTCCTCCATCTGGAGCCGGGCGACGGATCATCGGCGCGACGAGGCGATGGCACTGCTGAAACAGGTCGGTATGGACGGCCAGGCGGACAGGCCGTGCAGTGTTCTTGCCTACGGCGACGTCAAGCGGCTGGAACTCGCACTCGCTTTAGCACATCGCCCGCGCTTGCTGCTGATGGATGAGCCCACTGCGGGGATGGCGCCGCGAGAGCGCCACGACATCATGGCACTGACCCGGGAGCTGGTGGTCAGCAAGGATGTCGCCGTACTCTTTACTGAGCACAGCATGGACGTCGTGTTTTCCTACGCCGACCGGATCATAGTGCTTGCCCGCGGGCGGCTGATTGCTGAGGGAACCCCCGTGTCGATTCGGGACAACCCCGAGGTCCAGAAGGTGTATTTCGGATCTGGCGCTACCTTCGAAAAAGCCTGGGGGAAAAAAGGCGGCGATATGAAACTAACGGATGCGACAGAGCCTTCCGGCGCTGACGATATCTTGCTCGATGTGCGTTCATTCTCGGTTTGGTATGGGGCCGCGCACATACTCTTCGACTTGGACCTTGAAGTGCGTCGTGGCGAAGTGGTCGCTCTCATGGGCCGAAACGGCGCCGGAAAATCGACAACGCTCATGGCCCTGATGGGCCTGATCGCGAGCCGCCGCGGTTGGATCAAGTTCATGGGGAATGATATCTCGGCCTGCGAACCGTACGAAATCGCCTCCCTGGGACTGGGTTTCGTGCCCGAGGACAGACGTATTTTCACCGACCTTACCGTCGTGGAGAACCTCGACATCGGCCGCCAACCCGAGCGCCAGTGGCCAGACGGTACTAGACTGCCGACGTGGACTCCCGAAACGCTATTCAAACTGTTTCCCAACCTGGGTGAAATGCCCAACCGCAGTGCCGGTCGGATGAGCGGCGGCGAACAACAAATGCTTACCGTGGCGCGCACGCTTATGGGCAATCCCTACCTACTCCTGCTCGACGAGCCGTCGGAAGGCGTCGCGCCCTTGATCGTCGAGCAAATGGTCAGGATGATCTTGGAACTGAAATCCCAGGGCGTAAGCATTCTCTTGTCCGAACAGAACATGCATTTCGCCGAGCTTGTGGCCGACCGCGCCTATGTGCTCGAAAAGGGGCATATCCGTTACAATGGAAGCATGTCCGAATTGATGACCAACGAGGGCGTCCGTTCCGCCTATCTCTCCATTTGACGGTCCATTGGCGACTTTTCCGCGAGGAGAATGACGATGAGAAATCTTGCAATCGCAGGCCTTGGTTTTTGGGGGCAGAACCTCGTTGCTTCCGTCCAGGGAGCAAGCGAGTCGGTCCGCTTTACCCTTGGCGTAGCGCGACATCCCGACGCAATCCGGGCCTTCGCCGAACGGCGTGCCCTGCGCATTGTAGGGGATTATGCCGATGTGCTCGACGCGCCGGACATCGACGGCATCGTTCTGGCCACGCCCGATCACCTCCATCCGGAGCAGGTGACCGCAGCTGCGCGCGCGGGCAAGCCGGTGTTGGTTGAAAAGCCATTCGCCCTTGATCGCGCAAGCGCGGAGAGAGCCATCGCGGCGTCGGTCGAGCATGGGACGCTGGTTGCCTTCGCGCACAACCGTCGCTTCCTTCCGGCGGTGGCCGAAATGCTTGAGCGCATCGGCGCCGGTTTTGTTGGCCGCATACTGCATATCGAGGGGAATTTCTCGTCAAACTACGGTTTGCGTTTCAAGCCGGGAATGTGGCGCGCGGATCCTGCCGAAACGGTCGCTGGCGGAATGACCGGCATGGGAATCCACCAGGTCGATCTCATGATTCTCCTTGGCGGCAAAATCGCTCGGGTGCAGGCGAAAGCGCGCCGACAAATCCTCGACGTGGCGATCGACGACAACATCACTATGTTGATTGACTTCGAAAATGGCGCTACCGGCGCTTTCACAACGCTGATTACATCCTCCCCCATGTGGCGGCTGCGGATACTGGGCTCTTCGGGATGGCTTGAAATGATAGGTGAAAGCCGCCTTTTGAGTTGTGAAGGAAGTGGCCCCGTACGCGAAGTTACGTTCCCTGTCGTCAGTACCGAGAGGCGCGAAATCGAAGCCTTCGTAAGTGCAATCGGGGGAGGCGAATCTTATCCGGTCAGCGTCGAGGACGCCCTCCACGGCGTGTCAGTACTTGAGGCCGTGGTTGCGTCGGGACAGAGCGGCAATGCGGTTGAGGTCGCGCCGTGAATGAAGATTATGCACCGAACTCTTGCCCACACTCCCAGCGACACTGGAACATCGTTATGGCCGAAGCTTTTCTCCGCGACGCCGTTCGCACTCCCATCGGTCGCTCCGGCGGCAGGCTGGTGCAGGCACGCACCGACGACCTCGCCGCCACGGCCGATGTACCGGCTGGCGCGCAGCGACGGACGCTACTTCCTGCGCACCATGTGCATAGGCGTCGACCAGCGCATCTCCCTGATCATCGGAAATATGTAACTGGCAAACGGGAAGGGAAGAGCATGGCAGGAGAGCCCGGCGGTACGGCCGCCGCTATTTCCATGGCAATCCAGTCCATCGCCGGCACGGCAACAGCACCGACAGGATGGTTGCACCAGCACACAACGGAATCGGCATCAGTTCTAATCGCATGCACTTATGCCGTGGCACGTTCTCTTCCCATCCAAGTACGAAAGGGGAAACTGCATGAAAACCGTCCTTGTTACTGGTGCCTCGGGCTTTCTTGGTCTGGCACTGACCGAAGCGCTAGCGCGGCGTGGCGACAGAGTCATCGCGCTGGATCTTGGTGTCGGCAAGAGTCTGCTGCAACTGCACGAGGCCCACTCGAATGTGATTCCCCTTGTCGGCGACCTGATGGAGTGGCCTTCGCTTGCCAATGCCTTCAAGGTCCACGGCCCTGATGCCGTTATTCACTGCGCCGCGATCGTCGGCGTCCCAGCGTCGGTGGGCACCCCCTTGAACACCATGCGCGTCAATATCGAGGGCACCATCAATTTGCTCGAGTGCATGAGATTGTTCGGAACGCGTCGCATGCTTCAGATCAGCTCGGAAGAAGTCTACGGTGACTTCCTGAGCGACCGCATCGACGAGACCCATCCAAGAGACCCCATCCAAGCATATGGAATTTCCAAGCTGGCTTGCGAGCAGCTGGCGAAAACCTACGTCGCGCTGTACGGCATGGAATGCCTCAACATGCGCACGTGCTGGGTCTATGGACCTCAGCTGCCGAGAGAGCGGGTGCCAAAGAACTTTCTCACCGCCGCAGTCACCGGACGCAGCTTGCACCTTTCTCGAGGAGCCGACACGCTCATCGATCATACTTACATCGATGATTTTGTGACTGGCGTCATCGCAGCGCTCGATCATAAGCACCACAAATTCGACACATACCATATCACCAGTGGCGAAGCGGTCACTCTTGGAGATATTGTCAAGATTGTGCGTGAGTTGAAACCGGGTGCGGACATTTCCATCGGTCCGGGGCAATACCTTCACGGCCCAAATGTCCCGGCGGTGCGGAAGGGGGCTTTGGATATCTCACGCGCGAAGGCGGCATTTGGCTACACCCCGGCGTTCAACATGCGCGCTGGACTATTGCGCAGTCTCGAGATCATGAGCCGGCAACAATTAATCGGCTGATAGGGCCGGCGGCGCCGGCCGCTCATACTGGACGCTGCGCAGGCGATATTAGGAAACGCACCGGCTGAATTCATCAGCCGTAGGTTGAATGCTGCAGGAGATAATACATGCCGTATCAGGAATTCGAAAATAAAATGCCAAACGCAGGCACTCCTCTTGGGGGATGCCTCGCTCTTGTCACTGGAGCCGGCCAAGGGATCGGGCGTGCAATTGCAATTGGAATATCCAAAGCCGGTGCTGCCGTCATCGTTACGGATCTATGTCGTGATACGGCTGCTGAGACTGCCACCGCAATTACAGGGGTCGGTGGGCAGAGCTGGAGCTTCCCGCTTGACGTTAGAAATCTAGAGGAGTGCGAACGTCTCTCTGCTCATGTGGCCGCAGAAATCGGCTTGCTCGATGTCTTGGTCAATAATGCAGGCATCCTAATTCGCGGAGACATAGATAGTGTCGAAGCGCCAAATGCTTGGGCCAGCACGTTCGCTGTCAATGCTGATGGCCCCTTCAACATGGTGCGCGCTTTTCTGGCAGCATTACGCTCGACAGAAGGTGCCGTGATAAACATCGGCTCAATTCAGTCTTTTGTTGCGATCCCTAATTCTTTTGCCTATACGGCATCAAAGGGTGCTGTTCTGCAGCTCACTAAGGCTATGGCCGCAGAGCTGGCTGTCCACCGTATTCGTGTCAATGGAGTGGCTCCCGGGTTTATGAACACTCCCTTGACAGCTAAGACGCAGGCAGACCACGCGCGTCTTGCTGCTATACTCGCGCACGTTCCGATGGGTCGCATCGGTCAACCAGAAGAGCTGTCCGGCGCGGTTGTATTCCTTGCATCTCGGGCCGCCAGCTATATCACTGGTGTCATGCTGCCTGTTGATGGCGGCTATCTCGCATTGTAGGAAGAACTCTGTCCTTTCCGAAAATATCGTCTTGGTCTGGATTCGCGTGGTGAGACAGAATCATCGCACTATTTGGATTGGCCGTCCGTGAAGAACTCGCATCACGCGACGACGGCGTGATCGCGTGATGGCATCGGTGCAGCGAGGGCGGTCAAGATTGCGGACAACAAAATCGCCAGCCATGCCAGGGGGCGTCTGAAGTTGGACGCTTCAATCAACGCCGCCTTGGCCGCGCGTTGAGGGCCTTTGGTCGAATTTCAGCCTGACAGACGTAAGGCTTTCGGGTTTGGCGCTGAGGCGGCGCCGCGGAAATCGCCGTTCCAGGATGCCTTTTGATGGCGATAACGCTCTTGGTACGCCCATTAGTGTGCTATTTTACGACGTAATATACCGAATAATGGCACGTTGGACACGCACGGTCCGGCAAGATGTGTCGCGGATTGACCGGCAGCACTTTTCACAATGGCTCTAAGGCCCGGGATACCGATAAATTATACGCCATTTTTGTGGACAAGCGTCGCCTTTACATTCGGTATAACGTGCCATAAAATAGCACGATAACCAACTAAAGCGGAAGGCTGTGTCCTCTGCACAATCAGCACCAAATCTGCCGGAAGGTCCGTAAGGGTTGGCCGTTTGGCGATTTTTGCTGCCGGTCGCGGGGAGATCCGATCGGCGAAGGTAAATTGGAATCCGCTCAGGGAACTCGCACCTCAGACGTGACTGATCGAGGATGGTCCGTCACGGAGATTCCAGGCACGAGAACTCAATGGAACACAACATGAAATGGAGCATAACATGAAAATCGCATTGGTAACGGGCGGAAGCCGCGGTATCGGACAAGCAATCGCAGAGAACCTCGCCAGGCAAGGCATGCTGGTAGCGATCACTTATAGCACTAATTCCGACGCGGCTCAGAAGGTCGTTGAAAAGATTCGATTTGCCGGAGGCAAGGCATTCGCTTTGCAAGTGAATATCGGTTCTGTCCCCGAAATCCATAAGATGTTTCAGCAACTCGATGCGGAATTGCAAAAGCTAACAGGTGCCAGGGAATTCGACATTCTCGTTAACAATGCTGGGACCCAAGGTTGGTCAACAGTAGCGGAAACGGACGAGAAGGAGTTTGATCGCCTGTTCGAGATTAACACGAAAGGCACCTTCTTTGTGACTCAGCAGGCACTCACGCGATTGAGAGATCATGGCCGCATCATCACAATCTCCTCGGGTTCCTCGAAACGGCCTGCACCGCAGCTGTCTGTATATGCAATGACAAAGGCGGCGCTGAGTGCAATGACTCTCGTCCTGGCTGCCGATCTGGGAGCGCGCGGGATCGCCGTAAACACGGTCGCCCCCGGCTGGACAGCGACCGATATAAACGCCGAAGCCCGGAAGAGTGAAGAACTCGTGCGACGAGTCTCGGAGATGACCGCCATGGGACGCCTCGGCACGGCGGATGACATTGCAGGGGTCGTCGGATTCCTCGCCTCCGGTGACAGTGGATGGATTACGGGGCAGTACATTGAAGCCAGCGGAGGATACCGACTCGTGATACCGACAGTCCCAGTCGCGCGGTAGCACCATTGGAGTATTCTGTCGAGGGCGTGAAGCGTGGGTCCCCGAAGCGGAAGCGATAGTATCTAAGTATATCATATTTGCAGTATCCAGATGATCTTTTATTATTAGCTGTGTCGTTCACCGCGCGATCAAGCAACGGAACATCAGCGGGCGTGAGCGTCCATGCCGCGAATCTCTGGTGGTCGTCCGGGCTGGTCAACGTGTGACGGCGGCTCGCGGCGTTGCGCCAATGACGGCGGTAAAATCCTTTGCCGTAAGTGCCGATTTTTCGCTGGCGCTGAAGGGTCAAATCCCGCGGCCAGGCTACGAGGACAGACAATAGTCAAAGATGAAATTTCGTCATCAATCATCACGTCGATCCTGAGACGGTCGCCCGCGAACTGCTACAAGAATGCGAAGTGGTGCATCCGCAGTCTATCTAGCTGGGTGGAGGGTTTGCAGACAAGGGGCCTATCCCACGCGAACTGAGCATGGCCGCGCGAGGTTCGCTGTTGCGGACCTTGCTTGCACCCATGAGCCGCATCGGTTTGTCGCGAAAGGTCGAGCGCAAGAGACGGGACTTTGGCCCCGAGAGCTTCTTCTGGGCAATTTTTAGTGTAGTGACGGAATGATCGAACTTGTCGCCGTTCGACGCAGGATAGTTTCTCGCATCGGCGATTGCGCCAATCGAGAGATCGACCGTTGATCTTAGCTATCGCGTGCGCACTGCAACGGCGCGGATCGTCATTCGCGAACAGTGCACCACGTTATTGTTCGCTCTTCCAGAAGCGGCTCCGAGTGTATCTTATAGTCGGCCAAGGTCTGCGACGAGTTGTGAAAGTCGAAGGCGGCTTGGTCGGCGTAGACCTCGTAGAGGTGCACCGCGTCCCGTTCCCGGTGCGGCATGAGAACGTCAAATTGCAAGCAACCGGGCTCGAGCGCCTTGGTCCGCGCGATGTGCGCCCTGAGCAGCGACAGAAACTCGTTCATGCGGTCCTGTCGCACGCGATATTTGACCACTACCGCTTGTTTGGCCATTTTCCGGCAACCGAGCCGTTTGTCCGCTCGCCTTACAGCCGCCCTCTCGACTGGCTGAATGTCTTTTCAATTGGTTGAAAACGTTGGTCTTGTCTGGCTGGATACACTTATATACGGATGGCGGCAACAACGATGACGAGTAGGCGGCCGGGATCGATCAATTTGGATGTGCCTTACAACCTCTTCCAGGAAAGCGCCGAGGTCGAAGAAGAGGCGGCTTGGCACGGATTTGTACCCCGGCGCAGTGACGCAAGCGGCGACGACGTCGTTTGCGCTCTCAATCTGCTGCTCCCAGCGAAACGCCCCGTGATCTTCATTGGCCACAGGGTGACCCTTTCGGAGACTGGAGCGGAACTGACCGTGCTTTTCCCCCCAACGAGCCGGCGTTCAGGGCAGCGTGCCGTCCGTCAAACTGACACGACCGCGGTCTCGCGGCTCCCGAGGAAGAGGCCCCCCGATGTCGACAAAGAGCATTGAGGCAGCACCGGCCGATTTCACATTGCTCCGGCTGAGTCAGCCAGGCAGTTTCATGGAATTGAACGGACCGCTATTTGGCAAGCGCGAGGGAAACAAGCTTGTGATGGGCTTCCGAGTCGAACCTCGCCATTGCAATCCTGCGAACGTTTGCCATGGCGGGATGATGCTTGCGCTCGCCGACATGTTGATCGGCCCAGGCACCGAGTTCGAGGTGCAATCGGGAAGGTATCTTCCGACCGTCAGCATCTCCGCGGATTTCATGGCGCCCGCGCCGCTTCACGCTTGGGTCGAAGGGCGAGCGGAAGCTTTGCGGATGACGACCAGCCTTTTGTTCGCACAGTGCCTGATCACGGCGGATGGAAATCCAGCGCTCCGCGCGAGCGGCATTGTGAAACTTGGCGCTCCAGTCAGCTCGCTTCCTGCTAATCCCGACATTCGGGGGCTCGTTCCCTAAGCAGGAAAGCGTACCGTGCGTGCCTGAAAGTGTTCCGGCAATGAGGAGCGCTTCATGTCCAGCAGTGGTCGAGTGCCCGCTATCGCCCGCGGGGCCACGCTCCGCTGACATCAGCATGTTGCATGCCCGGTTGCCGAAGCACCAACCCGATCTTGATCTCCGCATCCGCAGCGGTCGCGGCCAGCAACATCGCTGCGTAATCATCTTCAGCGAACGCCGCGTCATGATAAGCTATTCACATGGCCTTCAACTCGTCAGTCACCGGTGAGGTGATGACGAGGAAGACGAGATCCGTTATCCCTGAGTTGGCGATCGAGTGCTTGATTCGAGGTGGCAGGAAGATAACGTCGTGCTTGCGAACGACGTATCTCTTGCCGTCAATCTCCATTAGACCCTCACCTTCAAGCACGTGGTAGATTTGCTCCTGAACTTTGTGGGCATGCTTCGCTACGTGCGCCATCGGTTGGTACATCGAGATACGGTAATCGAGATTGCGTGCGCCGGTCTCCGGCATGACAAGGGGCTTCGACAGGGCGCCGCCAAAATGGTCAGGGAACTCCTTCCATGGCACTTCGACTATGTTGCGGATGAACCATTTGTCTTTTCCTCTAGACACGATCCGTCCTCCCATTTAGCAATGGATCAGCCTCGCCCTGCTCGCGTCGCATCAATATAGGCGGCAAGTCCCTTGCGGATTGGATAGCGCGGTTCGTACCCCAGTTCTGTGCGTGCGCGGTTGATATCGAGGGCGCCCTTGCGTATGGCTTCGGTACCATCGACATACCGATAGCGGCGCAGTGTACGATTGCGTCCGGCCTATTGACCTGCACGACGGTGATGATCTGTGGCCATTCCGTGATCTCACCCTGGACGAACTCAACGTTGCGGAACTCGGCAAGTGCCGTGTCGATCCGAGCCGACCGAGCTATGTCAAATGCAATGACTTCATCTCCGCGTGCGGCGAGCGCCTGGACCACCGCAGATCCGATGAATCCACTTCCCCCAGTTACAAGTACACAGGACATCGATCAGCTCTTTGTTGGTGAATGACGACAGTCGGTCTGTTATCACTTTGCCGACGCAGATTCGCTCGATAGGAATCGTTTGCCGAACACTGGTTCGTTGTAGGGCGTTGGTGGCAGTTGCCAAGCGCCGGTGGACGGCGGATGCACCTTGGCATCAACATGCACATCGAGAACATACGGTCTATTCGCCTTAACCGCATGTTCTAGTGCGTCTTTCAGATCCTCTGACTTGGTTACCGTAATACCTTCGACACCGCTGGCGCGCGCCCATGCAGCAAAATCCGGATTGTATGGCCTCTTATTGTCCCCGTGGTAAAACGCGGTGCCGATTTCGCGACCGCCGAACATGCCGTACTGGATATCCCGGATCGACGCCCAGGCGAAATTGTTCCAGATCACCCACACGACGGGAATGTCGTATTCCACAGCCGTGCACAACACGTGCGGCACCATAGTGAAACAACCATCGCCCGTCACCGAAACTACCGGCCGATCGGGGGCAGCGAGCTTTGCCCCCAGTGCACCGGCCGCGCCGAATCCCATCCCGGAGAAGCCCCAAGAGTTGAGCATCGTCTGCGCGCGGCGCGCCTTCCAGAACTGCATGAACCAGTTGTGACTGACTCCGACATCACAGGTTAGGATAGCGTCTTCAGGCAAAACTGCTTTGCAATCGGCCACTACACGCTCGGGACGGATCGGCGAGGCGTGCACCTCGAAATTCGGTCGCGTGTAGGCATCCCACTCAGCCTGCCATTGCTTGATGTCCGCATGCCAGGCCCGCAGCGCGTCCCTATTTGCCGGGCGTCGTTCCAGCTCGGCAAGAAGTTGCCGCAGAAAGGTTCGCGCATCGGCAAGGATGCCGAGATCAGGCGGGTAGTTGCGGCCAATCTCGTCTGTATCGACGTCGACATGAATGAGCTTGCAGTGCGGGAAGTTCCATGAATAGCCGGGGAGCCATGACGAGGCAGAACGGTCGTCGAATCGCGCACCGATGGCAATAACGAGATCCGCACGCCGGCCCGCCTCGTTGGCTGGATAAGCCCCGTTGCGGCCGATGAACCCAAGCGAGAGCGGATCTTCCATGTCGATTGAACCAAAACCGTTTGGCGAAGCGATAACCGGAATACCGACTTTGCGCGCTAATTCCGTGAGTTCCCTGCTGGCTTCCGATAACGTCACGCCGTGTCCAACAAATAAGGCCGGTCGCTTGGCGCCTAGGATCATGTTAAGAGCAGTGCTGACCTGCTCCGGGGATGCACCGCTACGCTGAGTGTTGAGAGCGGGAGCCACCGGCGGCAGCTCGACGTCATCCTCCTCCTGGAAAATATTGAACGGGACGTCTACTTGAACCGGCCCCGGGCGTCCCGACAACATCGTCGTCGCCGCTTGGCGAAGCGCGAGGGGCAGCATATCCACGCGCGTCGGTTGGAAGCTGCGCTTGACCACTGGACGAAGCACGTTGACAAGGTCCGCCTGATAATGACGATTGATTTCCTGGAATGGACCGCGGTTGAACTGAGAAGTGGGTACGTTCGCGGTGATCGCGAGTATCGCCGACGAATCGGACAAGGCAACCGCAAGCGGCATGACAATATTCGCGGAGCCGGGACCGCAGGACGTAAGAGTCACCACAGCCTCGTGTCGAACGCGGAAATAGGCATCGGCCATGTGGGCGGCGACCTGTTCGTGACGCGGCGAGATGAGCGTGATCCGGTCACGGGCGTCGTAGAGTGAATCAAGCATCCCGACATTGCCATGGCCACAAATTCCGAACACATATGGAATTTTACTTCGGATCAGATATTCCGTGATGACTTCGGCACCCTTCATTTTTGGCATGTTTTCACCCTTCCGAGCCTCTCTCACCGCTGCATCTCGATGATCAGCGTTCCGAGGCAATGTGTTGCGCGGCCAAATAACCGAACGTTAGGGCCGGACCAAGTGTGATTCCAGGACCGGGGTAGTCGCCATTCATGATAGAGTTCATGTCGTTGCCGCAGGCGTACAAGCGTTTGATGGGTTTATTCGCACCGCCCAGCACGCGAGCGTGCTCGTCGGTGACGAGGCCGGCAGCTGTTCCAAGGTCGCCAGGATAAACAGCAACCGAATAGAAGGGCGGACGCTCGATCGCTGCGACGCACGGATTGGGCTGATTGTCGGCGTCACCGAGATATCGTTGATACTCATTGCCGCCGCGGTCGAAGTCGTAATCGACGCCCTCACGGGCACCCTGGTTGAACCGCGTCACCGTCGCTTCGAGATTGTCTTGATTTATCCCGAGTGCCTGTGCAAGTGCACGCACAGTTTGCGCCTGCACTAGGTACCCGCTCTGTATGTGCTCAGCGAGCGACAGTGAAAACGGTTTGACAGCACCAAGTCCATACTTCCACAGAAAATGCCGATCGCAGATCAAATAGGACGGAATCGACGGGCTCTCGTTGTGCGCTCGAAACATTGCACGCACGAACTCGTGGTAGGAAACGGCCTCATTAGTAAACCGCCGGCCGGTTTGATTTACGGCAATCACGCCTGGCTTGGCACGATCGGTCACGGTATGAGGGAATATGCCTTGCGAGCCATTTCGACGTATGAAGCGCGAGACCGGGGTCCAGAATGCGTTGTCGGAATTCTGATCCCAGACCGCGCCGCCGACCTGTGTGCCGAATTGGATGCCATCGCCGGTGTTGCTCGCGCAGGCCGCGGAGAGCACGCCGGCACTGATGGGCAGGTATTTGGCGCGCATCTCGGAGCCGTGTGAGAATCCCCCGGTGGCCAGCACGACGCCTCTCTTGGCATGGATTTCCTTGTGACCGGCGCCATCACTGATCGTCACGCCATGGACGGTTTCACCGTCGCAGATCAAGCCGCTAACGGCGGCGTTCAAGCGCAGGTCCACCTTCAACATCAAAAGAGAGTGCAGGAGCCGGCCTGCAAGGGCATTGCCGAGATAAAGCGAAGCACCTCGGTTAGCAAAGAGCCGCTCCCAGCCATATCGCGCGAACAGCCGCGCAACGTGTGCCGCAGAGCGGAACGACCGTCCAGCGTTCCTAAAATGGGGGACATCCGCCCGGTCAATCATCATCCCACCCAGCAGCATAAACTCTGGCAACGGCCAGCGGAGCTGCCGAAAGTGCTCGCCAAGCGCTCGTCCGTCGAAGGGAACTGGTTCGAGGACGCGCCCTCCCGTAGTCGCCCCGGGCAGGTTGGGATAGTAATCGGGGTAGATCTTGACGGGTTTCAAGCGAACCGATGTCTTGCTCTCGAGGTAGGCGATGGCCTTGTCCGCACTTGCCAGGAAAATCGACCGAAGGTTCTCGTTGAAGCTGCCGCGCACCGTTTGCTGAAGGTAGAGTCGAGCCTGTTCAGTCGTATCAGCCATACCGACCTGGACCATCTTCGAGTTCGCCGGAATCCACACCATCCCACCCGATATTGCTGTAGTGCCGCCGACGAATCCGGACTTCTCGATGAGGAGCACGTCTAGGCCTTCTGCAGCGGCCACGGCCGCTGCAGTCATGCCTGCCGCACCAGCGCCGAGCACAATCACTTCGTACTCATTCTCGATCTTCATCCCTTTTATCTCGTCATCGGCGCTGTGTTGGGTGTTCCGCATATGGCTCTCATCGACCTGAGAATCCGTTCCTGGACAAACATGTGCTTGGACAGGGCAAACTTGAGGGGGGCCTCGGCGTTTTGCTCGGCCACGAGAATGCTGACGCCTGTTCCGTACAGGGCCGCGAGGGAGCAATGGAGCGCCGAGATTACTCGGGGCGCCAAGCCCGTCGAGGGTTCATCAAGAAGAAGGAGGCGCGGCTCGCACATGGGCGCTTGGCCGACGGCGACCATTTGCTGTGCCCGCACTCGCTTGCCGGTGCGGATGTTCGAGACGCCGAGTTCAAGATTTGCCGACACTGTCATGGCCGGGAGCCGCTTGCCCCCGTTCAGCCTATTTAGTTTTCACAATATGAAGTCTTATACGGCATTACGGTATATCCTATCAAGATGAATGTTTCGAACCTCGGCGAAGTCAGTGCCAAGCAAACTGCTCCGTGCAAGCTGTGCAATCGTCCCTACATGGCCGCGTTCAGGAGGTCCCGCCTGTCGTGGCTAGGCTCGAAGCCAAGAACGTCGCGGGCGCGAGAAAGGTCATAGAGCGGAGCGTATGGGTTGGAAGAATAGACCTTGGGCCGCCGGACTTCGGTTGGGCGACCCAAAAAAGTTGAAAGCCGTTCGAGCGTTGGTTCTGGGGCTAGCGTCGTCGCCGCCGAGATGAAGAAGACATCAAACCCCATCTGCGGCACTTCCAGCGCGCGCCGGAAGGCACGCGCGACGTCGCGCGGATCAACATAGTGCCAAGCTGGGCCGCCCCCGGCGGGCTGTCGTCCACCAGCAGCCGGACCCTTGTAGCCGTTCGGGTCCTGCGCACGCGCAAGCACTTCGCATTCCATTTCGGGGTAAAGGATGTAGACCGGCCGGACAGCGAGCACCTCTAACTTGCCGCGATTTACGAAACTTCGCCCCATCTCCTCCACGAGTTTCTTGCTGAGCGCGTAAGCATCTGTAGGTCGCAGTGGGTGGTGCTCATCAATCGGTAGATAAGAGGGGGGTATCATGCGTCCCTCTCTTACCGTGAATCCAACTACGGAATCGCTGGAAGTAACGACAACCCGCTTCACGCCTGCTTCTTCCGCGGCGTTGAGCAGGTTCCATGTACCCATCACATTGACAGACATGATTCGACTAGGCGGCCCGGCCCAGATGTTTGGCATTGCGGCGATATGCACGACCGCGTCTACGCCTTTGCAGGCATTACGGACCGCACGCGCGTCGGTCATGTCGCCGACGCTGTATGGAATTGCTTCCGTCGGTGTGAGATCGAAACCACATGGTTCGCAGTGCGGTTTCAGCTCGGCGATGACGTAGCGTCCAAGCAGTCCAGCGGAACCAGTGACAAGCACGCGTCCGAAGCGCATAAACCTTTGTCCTTCTGAGGCGGAATGAGTTGTTATGTTCCCGTTATGCCGTCTCTCAGTCGCTTCTGCTATCTGCGGCGTCAGACTTAGCATCAGAGTTAAAGCCGAATTCCTGAGAAAGACGTGCGGCAGCACTGCGGACGTGCCGAGCTTTTTCTTGCAATGCCTGGAGTGAGAGGCGCCAGATCGGCCCTGATATACCGATCGCGGCCACCACTTGGCTCGTGAGGTCATACACCGGGACCGCAACGCAGCGGATCTCGGCGTTGAACTCGCCATCATCGAAAGCAATTCCGTCGCGACGTACCTCATCGATTTGACGCAGCAGCGGATCGGCTTCGACGATCGTCTTGGCGGTGAATTGACGTAACTCACAGGTGCGAAAGTAACGCTCCAGTTCCGGCGGTGGCAGAGCCGCCAGCAACACCTTGCCGAGCGCGGTGCAATGGGCAGGCCGAGCCACACCGACTCGGTCGGCAAGCTGGAATGCGCCCGCCCCGGAAGTCTTGGCAATTACCACGACATCGTCACCCGACCGGACCGCAAGATGACCGCTTTCTCCAGTTGCGCGCGTGAGTTCCTCTAGGATCGGAGTCGCGAGGTTAATTAACTCGAGTTCGTCGAGCGAACTCGCTGCCAACGTGAACAGTCGGCGGCCGATACGATACTTCTTCGAATCCTTGCGTTGTTGAACATAGCCGAGCGAAACCATCGTCTTCACGAGATGGAAGGTCGTGCTGTTGTGCAGCCCGATCCTCTTACTCAGTTCCGCGAGACTGACGCCCTCGCGATTACGAGCAATCTCCTCAAGGATGGAAAAGGCGCGCTCTATCGACTGCACGCCGCCGCGCTCGTTCCGGCCGGCCATTCCCGGCTCATGACTTGCTGTACCAATGTTGTTTATTTGTTTATCCATGCTCAACCTTTTCCGTTTGCGCTCAGGGCTTCAATCCGGCGAGTCCCAGTGCGCCTAAGCGATTTGCTAAACATTGAAAACGACCATCCGCTGCTCTGTCATGTCTCGGATTGCATACCGCGGCCCCTCGCGCCCGATACCGCTTTCCTTTATCCCACCGTAAGCGAGCTGATCGGTGCGCCACGTCGATGTGCCATTGACGATAATGCCTCCCATGCGCAACGACCGGACGGCGTGCAGAGCGGTCTCCAACGATTTTGTGAAGATGCCGCCCTGCAACCCAAACCGCATGGCGTTGATCTGATCAAACACTGCCTGAATGTCCGTATATCGTTGAACCGTTATCACCGGACCGAAGACCTCCTCGCACACAACGCGCATCTCTGGAGTGACTTCGACCAGTACGGTAGGCTCGACCTGTGCACCCCGTCGCCGGCCGCCGGTGAGTACCTTGGCACCTTGGGCAACCGCAGCGGCCACCCAATCCTCGACCCGTCTTGCCGCATTTTCGTCGATCAAACTCCCAACGTCGGTCTGCGGGTCGAGCGGGTCGCCTAACTTCAGACGGCGAACCTCTTTGACGAGTCGCTCCACGAAGGGCTGATAGAGCGTTGCGTGCACAAAGACGTTTTGTACCGAAATGCAACTCTGACCCGCGAGTCGCATGGAATTGCGTGCACAGAGTGGAGCCGCCTCCTCGACTGAAGCGTCTTGATGAACGATAGTCGGACCGTTCCCGCCGAGTTCGAGCGCAACGCGTCGCAACCCGCTGGCCGCCTTGATCTCCGCGCCGACGCGGCTTGACCCAGTAAACGTAATGAAATCGACTCTTGGATCTCGCACGAGGGCAGGCCCGACGCGATCCCCGTAAAGCACGTTGACAAAGCCGGGCGGCGTGCCGGCATCAACGAAGATCTGCGCCAGAGCATGTATAACGCCAGGCGACTGCGGGGGTGCCTTGAGCACCAGCGTGTTTCCGGCAGCGATTGCTGGCGCGATCTTGTGACAGGCGAGATTAAATGGCGCGTTGAACGGTGTAATACCGGCGACGACGCCAACCGGAAACCGCAGCATGAAGCAGATTTTTCCGGCACCCATCGCGCTGGCGTCGAGCGGCACGTGCTCGCCTTCGATGCGTACCGCCTCTTCGGCTGAAAGAGAGAGCGTGTCCTGCGAGCGCACAATTTCGGCCTTGGCGTCCTTGATCGCTTTGCCAGTTTCCCGCGCCATGATCTCGGCGGCTTGCTCTGCACGTTCGACAAGCAACTTACCGGCGCGGCGCAAGAGCGCGGCGCGCTCGTAGGCCGGCGTGGCCGCTGCCTTAGCCTTGGCGCTGACAGCGGCCTTCAGCGCATCATCAAGGTCGGCTAGCGATGAGAGCGGCGCATGTGAGACCACCGTGCCACGGTAAGGATCGCGTACCTCATAGATCTCCTCTGCAGCGCGCCATTCACCTCCAATCAGCATTGGGATCTCGGTCGGAACTGTCGTAGCCGAAGGTTTGGTGGCGGAAGCTTGGCTCATATGAATCTCCCCAACCCTGCAAAAGGCACTTGCTTGTAGGACGGCCGATCCTCGGCGTGGAGGATGGGCGAACATTCGGATGTGCCGCGTCGACGAGTCCCTTGAAACCGGCTTCATCGTTGCCTTGAAGCCCGACCATACATCTGCTATGCCGAATTGACAAATGGCATCTCATATTGTCGGATAAGTCGGCTTAGGGGCTCCAGGCTTTACGAATTGGCGAACACGACCAAGACGGCAACCCTCACGGGAAGTGCGCAGCAATGACTGGGGAGCAGGGCGTCCACGCGTCCATGTTCGGGTGCAACACCTATTCCTTCATGCGTTCACACAGCGCTGAGACTTGTCTCGCACGGCTCACCGATCAAGGCTTCCGCGAATTCGAGTTGATGGTGCATCCTGGCCATCTGTGGGCCGCCGAATTGTCGACCGAGCAGCGCAGCGCAATCCGCCGCCTGCTCGCACAGCGCGGCTTGCAGCTCACCGCGCTTAACGTGCCGAATATTGACATCAACGTTGCTGCCGCCGCACCGGAGATGCGCGCCTATTCGCTCAACCTGTTGTCCGAAACGGTGCGGCTCGCCGGCGAGCTTGGCGCGCGCGGCGTGGTGATCGGTCCGGGGAAAGCTAACCCCTTATTTCCAGCCGATGCCTCGGAACTGATCGGGCATTTCCTCGCGGCGCTGGACCAGCTCTGTCCGGTCGCCGAAAAATCGGGCACTGCGCTGTGGGTTGAGAATATGCCGTTCGCGTTCCTGCCGGCGATTGGCCCGTTGATGGACGCTCTCACGCGCTATGGCAATGATGCAGTGCGCGTCGTCTATGATGTCGCTAACGCTTATTTCATCGGCGAGGATTTTGCGATGGCCTGCAAAAATGCCGAACGCGGCTTGCATTGGTGCATCTGTCGGACACCAGCCGGCAAATCTATCGCCACGATCCAGTCGGTCTCGGCACCGTGCCGTTCGCGGGAGTACCAGGCGCGCTTGCCGCCGTCGGTTACAGTGCGCCGCCGATGCTGGAGATCATTTCTCGCGATCCCGACCGCGACATTGTCGGCAGCGCCGGCAAACTCGCGCTACTGGGTTTTACGTCCACACTTGCAAGCACAGTCACCTGAACCGAGGTTCAAAAAGGTAGTCATGAGCACAGCGTTACCCCCTGCTACGGACGTGATTGTCGTCGGCGCCGGC
>Ga0116108_1000757_pt1 | contig 17991 bp, 8 predicted proteins | sample June2015DPH_6_15_FD_88970 | JGI IMG/M metagenome (GOLD analysis project Ga0116108, IMG submission 88970) | Peatland microbial communities from SPRUCE experiment site at the Marcell Experimental Forest, Minnesota, USA - June2015DPH_6_150 | ecosystem: Environmental > Terrestrial > Soil > Wetlands >... | reverse complement strand
TCCAGCATCCGCCCCAGGATCTCCATCACGGTGGGAGTGAAAACGTGGATGCCAAAGAAACAGAGGTAGTAGCCCGCGCGGATTCCCGGCACCATGAGGCGCTGTTCGGCTTCCGTGGGCGTGGGCTTTTCGAGTACCGTCTCCACGCGATAAACGCCGGGCCGGCCGGACATGCGGCGTCCCGCCACGGCCCCAAACCGGGAGAGCAGCCTTTCGTGGGTGGGCTGGACCCCGGAGGCGGAGCACGACTCGAGTTCCGCCAACTCCACCAGGCGCTGGACGCCGGGCTTCGTTGCGCTCACGTACAGGTGATCTCCCACCATGTGCAGGAAGGGCTCATCGGCCACAAATTCGCGCGCACAGTAAATGGCGTGGCCGTATCCCCGCGGCTGCTGTTGGGGGACGAATCGCACGGCGCCAGCGAGGTTGCCGACGGCTTGGGCGTAGCGAGCCTCGTCGCCGGGCCAGACCACGACGCAGATCGCGCCAATATTCGCGGTGAGGGCCTGTTCGACAAGGATGCTCAGAACGGATTTTTCCGCTCCGTTGTGGATGAGAGTCTGGAGCGGGAGCGCCCGCTGATTTTCTCCTGCTGCTGTGATGACCGCTTTTCTGATTCGCACGGTTGACGCTCCTCTTCCGGGCTTGTGCCGAACTCCTATGGTGATTTGTGGCCCATAGCCAATTTGCCGTTCGCGTTAGGAGAAGTGCCTTCCATTTCCGCGTGGGCCTCCGGCGGTTTCGGCTTGGCGGCAGGCGGCTGATTCGGATGTAAGCATTATAACTGACGCCGTTGGGAGCCATGCGCAAGTATCACGGATTAGCACGCGTGGGTGCGGCCTAAACCTCTGGAACCCAAAGGTGTCCGGGTGGGAGACGTCCGCAGGTTACTTCACTTCCCAGATGTCGCTGCTTAAAAGTCTAGGTATGCACCAATAATGAACTATTCCTTCGATCAAGGTGGCTTTAAGGTTTGAGTTTACCTAAGGTGTTGCTGTCACAGCGGAGCGTGAGCGATGAGGTTTACAGGAGCTAAGACAGAGGTTTACAGGGCAATGGCCGAAGTGGGAGACTACGGATAACGACCCAGGAATCGACGGTGTGCCCCTGCCATCCAAATTCGCGACGCCTGCGGGTTCTGTAGTTTGCCCGAAATGCGGTGCCCATGCCCTTGCTGCTGCTTCGACATGCAACAACTGTGGCAGTGCGCTGGGCAGCTCCGCTGCGGAGACGGTTATCTCGTCCAGCGCTTCGGCGACCCCCGACGCCCCAATTTCGGTCTCCAGTTCTTCTCCTCCATCTTCGGCAGAGACGCTGGAAAGTTCAGTTTTGCCTCAACCGAATGTGGCGCAGTCCGACCTGTCCAAAAGAACTCCCGATTTCGGGCCGCGTTACCGCGTGGAACGCGTCCTGGGCGAAGGGGGCATGGGGACGGTATATAAGGCATGGGACAAAGAACTGGAGCGCACGGTGGCGCTGAAGTTGGTCCGCCGTGATCTCACGCACGATCTCAACATTTCCGAGCGCTTCAAGCAGGAGCTATTGCTAGCCAGCAAGGTTTCTCATCGCAATGTTCTGCGCATTCACGATCTCGGCGACGGCCCCGGAGATACGAAGTTCATCTCGATGGCTTACGTCGAGGGTCAAGATCTCAATCAACTGCTGAGGAAAGAGGGACAACTGCAGCTGCCACGTGCGCTGAACATCGCGCGCCAACTCTGCGAAGCGCTCGACGCGGCTCACTCTGAGGGCGTAGTCCACCGCGACCTGAAGCCGCAGAACATCCTCGTCGATCAGCACGACCATATTTATGTTTCCGACTTTGGCCTGGCGAAGTCACTGGAGTCCGATCTGGGAATGACGCGTACGGGTCAATTTCTCGGCACACCCCGCTACATGTCTCCGGAGCAGGCCGAAATCGGGCCAGTCGACCATCGCAGCGATCTATATACATTCGGATTGATCTTATGCGAACTGGTGACCGGCAATCTGCCGTTCGAGCATGTTGAGTCGACGATGCAGATGATGTACCAGCGTGTACACGAAACACCAAAGGATCCGAAGCGGCTCAATCCCGATCTGCCGGAGTACCTGGCTCGGATCATTCAGAAATGCTTGGAGCGAGATGTCACTCTGCGTTATCAGAGCGCATGCGAGATTCTGGCGGATTTGGAAGCCGGCCACGCGCCGGCACGGACACATCACAGTTGGGTTACTGTGGCGACGACTGCGGTCCAGCGTGGACCGAGGAACGCCCTGCTGCTCGTGACCGCAGCGCTTGTCGTGCTAGCTGTTGGCTTGGCTGTTTGGAAGAAATCTACAACCCACTCCGCACAGCCGACCGCAAGCGTTCCCGCTAATTCGCAGGTTTCGCTCGCCATTCTGCCATTCCGGAATGCCTCGGGCGATGCTTCGCTCGATTGGCTGGGTTCCAGCTTGGCAGAGATACTGAGCACCGACGTCGGACAGTCATCGCAACTGCGCACCGTCAGCCCCAACCGTTTGTACCAACTCTTCAGCGATTTGAAGATCTCCTCGGCGACGGTCCTGGATCCGCCGACCATTCGCCGTGTCACGGATTTCACGAGCGCCGATCGCGTCGTATGGGGCCAGTACGCCAGGTTTGGCGATCAGATTCGCATTGACGCGACGATCCAGGACATGAAAAGCGGACACACCAACACGCTGGCGGAGTCCGCGACCGAAAACAATATTCTTGCTGCGATCGACCGTCTTGCCGGCGACATTCGTTCGAACCTGGCCCTCTCACGCAGCACAGTCAAAGAGCTCCAAGGGCAGTCTTTCAAACCCTCGACTAACTCTCTTCCGGCCCTGCGCGATTACAACGACGGACTGCAGCTCACGCGTCTTGGAAAGTCCCTCGATGCGGCCAAGCGATTCGAAGCCTCCACAAAAGAGGATCCCAGGTTCGCGCTGGCTTACTCGGAACTCGCGAAAGCCTACGCCAACCTTGGCCAGGACAACGAGGCGGAGCAGGCTTCTCAGAAGGCCGTCGAGTTGAGCGAAGAGCTTCCCCCGCAGGAAAAGTATCTGATCCAGGCAAGCTACGATCGGATTCAGAGAGATTATCCCAAAGCAATCGAAGCCTACGAGAATCTCACAAGAGCCGCGCCCGGCAATGCCGACGTGCTCTTCGAACTCGCTGGGCTCTACGAGAATACGAGCGCGTACGACAAGGCCCGGGAGGAGTACACGAAAGTGCTGACGCTCGATCCGAAACGCGTGGATGCTCTGCTCGCAATGGGACGGGTCGAAATTTATAGTGGCAACTCTCAGAAAGCGCTCGAATACTTGACGCGCGCCCAGGCCCTGACAGTCGAATCCGGCAACGACGAAGAAAAAGCCCAGATTCTTCAGGCGATGGGCGTGGCCTATGCCGAGCTGAACAAACACCCGGAAGCTCTTCGCAACCTGCGAGATTCGCTCGAAATCAAACAAAAGCTGGGACTTAAAAAGGGCGCTGCCATGAGCCTGGATGCGATGGCAGGGTCGGAAGAGGTGCTGGGTAACCCGGACCAGGCGCTGAAGGATTATCAAGCGGCCCTCGCTTTGTGGCGGGAACTCGGCGACAAGGCGGGGACCGCCGATGTCCTGAACGACTTTGGGCAGTTTTATGTCGATCGTGGCCAGTATGACCAGGGATTGAAGCTCCTTAAGGAGTCACTCCAGGCTGAGATCGAGGTGGGAAACCAGAACAACCAGGGACTCGTTCTGAACAATATCGCCAACGCCTATTTTCATAAAGCCGACTACCAGGACGCGCGCATCTACTGGGAGCAAGCCTTGCAGCTTCGCGAGAAACTCAAGGTCCCCGGTGACATTGCCGAGACTTTACATAACCTGGCGGAAACTTCGACCAAGATGGGGCAGTTTGACGTGGCGATCGAGGAATATTTGAAAGCGCTGGATCTGGAGCGAAGCACCGGTGACAAGCGTGGCACTGCCAAGGAGTCCTCGAGCCTGGGCATCTTATTCGGTTATCAGGGCCGCTATGGCGCGGCTCTCAGCTCCGAAGACGATGCCCTCAGGACTTTCAGGGAACTGCAGGAGCGCGGCTATTGGCTGGCAGAGATTCTCGGCATGTACGGGAACGCTCTCGCTCAGTTGGACCGGTACGACGACGCGCAGAAGAGCCTCGACGAAGCACTGAAAGTGGCCCGCGAATCAAAGAACCAGGCTACCGTTGCCGAGATCCTTGGTTACCAGGGTGACAACGCCTTCTACCGGGGAGATTTCGCCACGGCCGCCGCTCATTATGATGAAGCACTCAAGACGGCATCCCAGGTCAGCGACCAGAATCTGATACTCGTCTCGAAGTTCAATGTTGCGAAAGCCGCCGTCAGGCAGGGGCGCTTTGCCTCGGCCGCAAACTCACTCAGCAAACTGTGTGAGGATGCGGACAATATGGGATTGAAATATGTGTCTGTCGAATGCTCGATTTATCATGCAGAAGCGCTCATGAATCTGAAGAACTACGAGCCAGCCCGGAAAGAGCTCGACAGCGCCCTAATGAAGAGCCAGAAGTTCGGCCTGCGGGCCTTACTCGCTAGAAGCCATTACCTACTGGCGCGTAGTCTCGAGCTCACTGGCAGAGCCCCTGAGGCCCAGGACCACTTTAAGCAGGCCCGCAAAATCCTGGATGAAGTTCAGAAAGAGGCCAAAAGTGACACCATCCCACGCCGGAGCGACCTCAGCCCCATTTACGCTCACGCAACCATCTAGCTTCCAGGAAGGCTTCGTCTCTAACCTCGGCTTCCGTATGCTTCTTACTCCAATTCACCCATAGGGAGACTGCAGCCGTTTCCCTGCTGCGGCGCACTGTGCTCAGGCCTCCGCCACCTTTACTTTCCCGTGCCCGACAGCCAAATGGTTTGCGGACTGGTCAACGCATTGTCTGTAATCTTTACGTTGCCGGTACAAGTTCCCTTGGCCGTGGGAGCGAACGTAACGCTGATCGTACAACTGGAGCCGGCAGCGACGGTTCCGCTATTCTTGCAAGGCGTGCCGCTGCTGGCCAGCGCGAAGTGGCCGCTGACCGTTATGGTCCCGAGTGTCAGCGGTGTGTTCCCAGTGTTTGTGAGTGTGACCGTCTTTGCCCCGCTGGTCGTGCCTACGGTTTGTGAGGCGAAGGTGAGGCTGCTTGCGCTTAACGTTGCCTGCGGATTAATCACCTGGGCCGTCAGTCGCACCAGGTGCGGGCTTGCCGCCGTGCTGTCAGTGATGGTGAGAGTGGCTGTCGAGGCCGTTGGACTGAAGATCTTCGCCGTGGCCAAAATGCCCACGAAAATCGGACAGCTCTTCCCCGCCGGCAAGACGCCCGGCAGCTTTGTTAATAGCGGCGTACAGAAAGTGATGTCCCCATATTCGCCGACGGCGTTACCGGGGCCCGTGATGCTAACGCTCGTAATGGTGATCGGTGTGGTCCCGGTGTTGGTCAGGGTGATGGGCTGGGCAGCGACTTGTCCCAGGTGCAATGTGCCGAAATTCAGGCTCGATGTTGAAAGTCCCATCGCATTCACAGTCAGCGTATAGCTCTGTGAGACGTAGTCAACGTTGCCATTAAATGTGTTGGAGGCTGTGACGGTGAAGGGGAAAGTTCCGGCGCTTGTTGGCGTCCCGCTGATCAGCCCGGTTGTCGCGTTGAAAGTAAGTCCGCTCGGCAGCGAACCTGATGTCATGGTAATCCTTGGGAGCGGATAGCCCGTCGACGCGATCGCGAACGCTCCTCCCGTGCCCACTGTAAACGTGATGTTGGTGCCGCTGAGGACGCACGCGTTCAAGCAACTGCCGGAAATCGTGGGCGCGCTCTGCGCATTGGGGATCGGGTTTAAGCTGTTTGGATACGGGACGGAGGTCGGCGGGAACGCTACCACCACATCATTGGGTTGCTTAGTCTTTCCGCCGCTCGTCGAGTCCAGCCCTGAGCCCGGGTTCCAGAACGTCGTGATGTCTCTGTCGTACTGGCAGTAAATCGTCGTACCCTCTATGTTGCCCTGCCCCGTGTCCACCTGCATGGTCGTGTTGCAGTCAGTGCCGTAGGGTAACCCAACTTGCACATCTTCGTTGGGATCGTCGAACATATGAGGCACGCTGTTTGCCCAGTAAGACGAAGACGGCGGGGAATAGGTGTCGTTGTTAAATCCAATTTTCCAGAATACCCAGCCACTATAATAATTCGTAGGTGGCTCCGTCCCCGGCGACTGGTAGTACACGTCGTAGTGGACGCAATTCCCGTTGGCATAGGGATAGCACAACGGGACGATAATGTTGGGATTCGGGCCATTCGAGTCGGTCCCGTAATTGAAGTAGTCAACGAACCGACAATCGGGGTCAGAACTGTTCCCGTCTTGGCCCTTCGGGCAAAGTCCGTCACCCGCCGGATATTCCGTCGCCTGAACGTAGAGGTTAAAAGGCGTGCTCACTTGCGTGATCAACAGTGTGAACGCATGCGCATTCGGATCCTGTGAGCAGGAACTGGCATTGCCTGGACAGAACGTGGCCATGGTGCTCACATTCGTCCCGGCATTGAACGACAATGGAGCAGGTGGGAACTGCGTGGCAAAATTGGCGGTAACACTGAGTGACGTGTTCAGCTGCAAGAAGTAACACGTGTTTGACGTCGAGGCCGCGCACGCGCCGCCCCAGCTCAGGAAGGTCGAAGTCGAAGTCGGAGTTGCGGTCAGAAGGACCCCGGCTCCGATCGGATAATCCGCATAACAGGATCCAGAGAGCGTTCCCGCCGTATCGGTGCAGTTGATCCGTGCCCACGGACCGTCAGTAACCGTTCCCGAGCCCGTTCCCAATGCCGCGGAGAGCGTCAACGTTACGCTCGATGGAGGAGCCGGATTGACGGTCAATGAGGTCGTCTGATCCGAGACCGCACTAAAGGTAGCGTCGCCATAATAATGGTAAAGAATCGGGTACACCCCTGGCCCCAAGCTGGAGATCGTGACTGGTCCAGTGAAATTGCCATTCTGGTCGAGGATGGTCGCGGACCCCTCAGCGAGACCAATCGCGATGGACACCTGCTCACCTTGGGCTGGATACATCCCACCGCTGCTGATCGTGCCGGACAACGTAATTGAAGTAGTTCCGGCCGGGATCGATGGCGATGGCGTCAGATTGCTGAAGGTTGGGGTCAGTGCGATGCCGTTCCCCGAGAGATTGACGATTTGCGGGCTGTTGAAGGCATCATCGGTAACGGTAAGTGCGCCCGTCACGGGATTGCCCGCGATGGTGGGAGCAAAGGCGACGCCCAGTGCGCAGGTGGCACCGATCGCCAGCGGAGTCCCCGTCGCACAATTGTTGCCCACGCTCTGCAATTGGAAATTGGCAGAAGCGGCAAGCGAAGTGAAATTCAAAGCCGCGTTCCCTACATCCGACACCGCCAAACTCTGCGGGCTGCTGGTCTGGCCTACGCTTACTGTGCTGAAAGACAGGGCCGAGGTGGTTACGTCCACCTTGCGGATGCGAGAGTTGTCCTGGTCCGCGATGTAGAGGTTGCCCGCACTGTCAAGCGCCACGCCAATGGGTAAGTAAAATTCTGCGCTGGTGGCTGGACCGCCGTCCCCGGTGTAGCCCAGAGTTCCGTTTCCCGCCACGGTGGTGATGTTGCCGCTCGCGTCCACCTTGCGGATGCGCTGGTTGTTGTAGTCCGCGATGTAGAGGTTGCCCGCGCTGTCCACTGCCACGCTATAGGGAGAGTAGAGTTCCGCGTTTGTGGCTTGACCGCCGTCCCCCGTGTAGCCCTGAGTGCCGTCGCCCGCCACGGTAGTGATGATGCCGTTAACGTTCACCTTGCGGACGCACATGTTGTTGCTGTCCGCGATGTACAGGTTGCCCGCGCTGCCCACCGCCACGCCAGTGGGATAGTTGAGTTCCGCGTTTGTGGCTTGACCGCCGTCCCCCGTGTAGCCCTGAGTGCCGTCGCCCGCCACGGTAGTGATGATGCCTCCGGCGTCCACTTTGCGGACGCGCATGCTGTGGCTGTCCGCGATGTAGAGGTTGCCGACGCTGTCCACCGCCACGGCGCAGGAATAGTAGAGTTCCGCGCTAGTGGCTGGGCCGTTGTCCCCGCTGTAGCCTACCGCGCCGTTGCCCGCTACGGTAGTGATGATGCCGTTGACGTCCACCTTGCGGATGCGAAAGTTGTGGCAGTCCGCGATGTAGAGGTTGCCCGCGCTGTCCACTGCCACGCCACTGGGATAGTTGAGTTCCGCGCTGGTGGCCTGGCCGTTGTCCCCGCTGTAGCAGTTCCCATAAGTATCCTTGGTGGCGCAGCTGCCGTTGCCCGCCACGGTGGTGATAGTGCCACTGGAGTCCACCTTGCGGACGCGCGAGTTGTTGGTGTCCCCGATATACAGGTTGCCTGCGCTGTCCACCGCCACGCCACTTGCACCATCGAGTTCCGCGCTGGTGGCTGGTCCGCCGTCCCCGCTGAAACAATTCCCATAAGTGTCCGTTATGGCGCAGCTGCCGTTGCCCGCCACGGTGCTGATGATGCCGGGTGTGAACGCCAGGGCGGAGCCTACGCCCGTCCCTTCGAGGCCGAAGCTGTACGTATTGGAGCCGCTGTCGGTCACCACTAGCGGGAACCAGCGCTGCCCTGGCTTGGTGGGCGTGAACGTTACGGGCACAGTGCAGGTGGTGGGGGCGGAAAACATGCCCACGCAGGAGTTGGTCCCCACGGAATAGTCGCCACTGGTCTGTACACTCGAGAGCGTCAGCGCGGTGTTGATTGATAGATACACGTACTGCGTGCTGTTCCCGCCGACACTCACTTGCCCAAAATTCACCGGACCCTTGGTCACCTTACGGACGCGCAAGTTGTCGTAGTCTGCAATGTAGAAGTTGCCCGTACTATCCAGCGCTACTCCATAGGGGTAATTAAGTTCCGCGTTGATGGCTGGGCCGTTGTCCCCGCTGTAGCCAGCTGTGCCGTTGCCCACCACAGTGGTGATGGTGCCGCTAGCGTCCACCTTGCGGATGCAGGAGTTGTGCTCGTCGGCGATGTAGAGGTTGCCCGCGCTGTCCACCGCCACGCCGAGGGGATAGTTGAGTTCCGCGCTTATGGCTGCACTGCCGTCCCCGTCGTAGCCGCCTGTGCCGTTGCCCGCCACGGTCGCTATGTCCCCAGCCCCGATGGGCACGCCCGCCACCGTAGTATCGGTCGCTTGCGTGTTCACCACGCGGATGCGGTTGGCGATATAATCCGCAATGTAGAGGTGGCCCGCGCTGTCCACCACTACGCTTTGGGGATAGCTGACTTCCGCACTGGTAGCTGGACCGTTGTCGCCGCTGTTACCCGCAATGCCGTTGCCCGCCACGGTCGCTATGTCCCCAGCCCCGATGGTCACCCCCGCCACCGTAATCGAACTCGCCTGTGTATTTACCACGCGGATGCGGTTGTTGTTGTTGTCCGCGATATAGAGGTTACCTACGCTGTCCACCGCCATGCCAGTGGGATAGCCGAGTTCCGCGCTGGTAGCTGGACCGGTATCGCCGCTGTTACCCGCAATGCCGTTGCCCGCCACGGTCGCTATGTCCCCAGCCCCGATGGGCACGCCCGCCACCGTAATCGAACTCGCCTGCGTATTCACCACGCGGATGCGGTTGTTTCTGGTGTCCGCGATGTAGAGGTTGCCCGCGCTATCCACTGCCACGCCTTGCGGGGAGTTGAGTTCCGCGCTGATGGCTGCACTGCCGTCCCCGCCGTAGCTGCCTGTGCCGTTGCCCGCCACGGTGGTGATGGTACCGCTGGCGTCCACCTTGCGAATACAGTTGTCGTAGAATTCCGCGATGTAGAGGTTGCCCGCCCTGTCCACCGCCACGCCAGTGGGGTAGTAGACATCCGCGCTCGTGGCGGCACTGCCGTCCCCGGTGTGGCCAGGACTGCCGTTGCCCGCCACCGTAGTGATGACGGGGGCAAGGGTGATGTTCTGTGCTTGGAGCCGGCACGGAGCAAGGCTGCCCAGCAGGCAAGCTAGAACCAGCGCGACAGCCCCGAGGCGCCCGCTGACAGCACCTGGAAAAACGGACAACTCGGCCGAATGCAGACAGGAGACGAAACCAGCACGCTTACTGAGAGAAGATGTAACTGGCATGACGACCTCCAAAAGAAAAAAACCGCGTCACCACTGGTGGTTTGGCGCAGCCACCTGCGGCAACTCGGCTTTCTCTAATTTTACTTCGGGTCCTGGTGGTACTGATTAGAGACCCGTGGCTTTCCGTCCCCCGCTCGCGCAAGGTTTGGCTAGGTGCACGTCCCTAGCACTGGAACAAAGAATTGTCAGTGACTCAGGTCCTACGGCAGTGTGATGCTGCGCACTTCCGTCCGGTGCCCTCCCTTCTGGAAGATGACGCGTCTTCGGTTTCGATTGTGCGCTACTCCTCGGAGAGGGAAGGCGAGAGGATCGCACTGTTGAATTTGACCGCAGGCGAGAATCGCGAGTTCCAAATTCTTTCGGTGTGCTCTGAGTGGCAAACGACACGAGGTTTAGCGACTAGTGCCTGGCCCAACTTCCGTCGAAGAAAGGGAAGCCGAGGTCGATTATCAGGTAGCAGCGCCTGCTGAAATGGGAACGCCCAACTTGCACCGAGCGAAAATCGCTCAACAAAAGAGTACGGATGGAAGGATGGCGACAGAGGCGGCTCGGCTCGAACTCATGGAACCTACAGGAAGAAAGAGGAAAAACCGACTTGACACTCACCGGCCTTCTCATGGAAGGCATTGAGTCCACTGCTCCCTGTGACCGGGCTACTTTGTGGCTGCTGCAATGCGAGACTCGTCGGCCCAGCAGATAAGGTGGGGGATGAAGGCCACCGACATGTCAGGATGGTTCGGACGTACGCGCACAGTGAATCCGTGTAGACCGCTGCGGCTAACCGAGGTCTCAACGACATAGTTGTAATTGCCCTCGGAATCTTGTCCGGCTGCCTGCATCGCGACGGCGTTGCCTTCAAACAGCTCTCCCCGCATGTCGACGCGCCCTGCGTAAAGCTCCACGACCACGTCCTGCGGACTCAAACGGCCAAGATGTACCTGGGCCCGGACCCGCATGGCTAGAGCTACCGGGATCGTCTTGGCCGGTCCGTCATCAACTCTGGCAATCCAGACATCCTGCCACTCCCTGCGAATGCGCCCCATCGCGGCCGAGAGTTCACGAGCCCGAAGGGCGTTGTTGGCCTCCAGTGCGCGAAACTGAGCGTGTGCCTTGGCGTAATAACCTTCGACATAGTCGCGCACCATGCGATGCGTGTTGACAAAATGACACAGGGAATCCACGCAGTCCTTCATGCGCTCCACCCATTTGCGGGGAATGCGATCAACTCCGCGATCATAGAAGGTCGGAACCACATCGCGCTCCAGCAGCGCGTAAAGAGACTCCGCTTCTACTTGGTCCTGATAGTTTGCGTCGGAATAGGACTCACCCTTTCCGATGGCCCAACCCATTTTCTTAGACGTGTTGGGATCATTCCACACTTCATCCCACCAGCCGTCCGGCACACTAAGGTTGAGCACGGCATTTGCCACAGCCTTCATTCCACTGGTGCCGGAAGCTTCATTGGGGCGAAGCGGCGTATTCAACCACACGTCCACACCCTGCACCATCGATCGCGCGACCGCCATGTCATAGTCTTCTAAGAACACGACATGCCGACCGAGCACCGGATCTCGGCTGACCTCGGTGATTCTGCGGATCAGCTCTTTGCCGGCGTCATCCTGCGGGTGGGCTTTGCCGGCGAAGATCAGCTGTACAGGGCGCGCCTGGTCGGTCAGAATCCGGCGCAAGCGATCCATGTCTCGAAAGATGAGAGTGGCTCTCTTGTAGGTTGCGAATCGGCGAGCAAAGCCGATGGTTAGCGTATCTGGATCCAGTACCGCCTCAGCAGCATCGATCTCTGCCTGGGGAGCACCGCGGCGCATGCGTTGCTCCCGCACGCGACGCCGTGTCCAGGCGATAAGCCGTTCGCGGCGGCGCTCGTGAGTTCGCCACAGTTCCTCAGCCGGGATGGACTTGACACGGCTCCAGACCTCGCTATTCGCCGGTTCCTCGCGCCAGTTAGGCCCGAGATAACGCTCGTAGAGCTGATTGAACTCGGCGGAGATCCAACTCTGGAAATGAACTCCGTTGGTGACATGCCCGATGGGAATCTCCTCAATCGGAACACGGGGCCAAAGCGACTGCCACATTTTCCGGCTGACTTCGCCGTGCAGCTTGCTGACGCCATTAGCGCGTGAAGCTAGGCGCAACGCGAGCGCTGTCATGCAGAATTCCCCGTTGCCTGCCGTGCGTCCAAGCTCCAGGAAATCCGCCTGCGAGAGTCCCAACTGTCGCGCGGTCACGCCAAAGTACCGGTTGATCAGATCGGCATGAAAGTAGTCGTGGCCTGCTTCGACTGGGGTGTGGGTGGTGAAAACTAGGCTGGCTGAAGCTAGCTCACGTGCTTCCGCGAGGCTGAGGTCGCGAGTTCTCATTAGATGCCATAGGTGTTCGAGCGCGAGAAAAGCGGAGTGGCCTTCATTCATGTGGTAGACCGTGGGCTGTAAGCCAATCGCTTGCAGTGCACGGTAACCGCCGATGCCCAGCAGGATCTCCTGCCGGATTCGCATCTCGCGGTCGCCGCCGTACAACTGGTTGGTCAAATCGCGGTCTTCGGAACGCGCATTCGAGGGTATGTTCGTATCGAGCAGATAGAGAGGCACACGTCCAACTTGCACTCTCCAAACTTGCGCGTACACATGCTGTCCGGCAAGGTCCACTTCGATCATGACGGGGCGCCTGTCTGGGTGATAGACCACACTGACCGGCAGATTGTGAAAGTCGTTGTCTACGTACGATTCCTGCTGCCACCCCGATTGGCTGAGATATTGACGGAAGTAACCTTGCTGGTAGAGCAGTCCGACGCCGACGAGCGGCACTCCCAGGTCGCTCGCTGACTTCAGGTGATCGCCAGCGAGAATGCCGAGGCCCCCCGCGAAAATCGAGAGGCATTCCGTTAACCCGAACTCGGCTGAAAAATAGGCTATGAGCGGGACATCGACGGATTTTGCGCAGTTCCTCTGAAACCAGGTGGAATCCCCGGCAAGATAACTTTCCAGATTCGACTCAACTCGGCGAAGGTGCGCCAAGAACGCGTCGTCGTTGGCCGCCTGTTCCAGCTTCGCTTGTTCGATGGTGCCGAGGAGGAGCACAGGATTGTGTCCTGTTTTTTCCCATAGATCTCGGTCCAGACGCCGGAACAGTTCAATGGATTCATGGCTCCAGCACCAGCGAAGATCGTAGGCCACTATGCGCAATCCCTCGATTGTGGGCGGCAAAGATGGTACTACACTGAAAGTGTGAACCGGTCGCATGGCTTGTGCCCTCCTCACGCTTTGAACGCTTTTTACTCTTCGGCGCAAGGCCGGTCAAGTTGTGATTTTGTGAATTACTGGTGGAGTACTAACGGTAAATCTCTCTACACAACGCAAAATCGTTGTTTTCAATGCAGGGAGGCATTAGAGAGTTAGCTGGTTGTTGAAAGAGTTGGTCTTTCTGAACAAAGCTGAAATTGGGTTATAGAAAAATGTCGAGGGTGTCCGGCTGACAGTTGAAGGTTGAAGCGGCGGTTCGGGCGCGATCCGTTAGAATCGCGCCTGAGAATCCTGATCAAAGGAGAACCGCCGTGAAGCAAAACTACCATGTCATTGAGGGGAAGGGGAAGAGCGCCGAGCGAGCCTTGGCCGCTTTCTGCAAGGCCCACGGGCAGATGCTGCTGCCGCTGGTGGAGTTGATCGAGGAAGCGCGCCTGACGGTGAGCACGGTGTTGGATGAAGTGAGCCAGCAGACCATCGAGATGATTTTGCAACTCAGTGCCGAGCAGATCGCCGGGCCGCGGACGCCGGGGCGCTCGAGTGGGGAGGTTCGCTGGCACGGGAGCCAGGCGGGGCGGGTGAGTCTGGAAGACCGCCAGGTGAGCGTGCGGCGGCCGCGCTTGCGGCGCAAGGGAAAGCAGCGCGGCGGCGAAGTGGAGATTCCCGCCTATCAGGCGCTGCAGAGGAATCCGGCGATGGGCGGGCGGATGTTCGGGGCGCTGTTGCGCGGGGTATCCACGCGGCAGTATCGCGAGGTGCTGCCGCGCATGGCGGAGAGCGTGGGGATCTCGAAGTCGGCGGTGAGCGAGCGGGCCATCGAAGCGAGCGCAGCACAACTTTCTGAGCTGCTGGAGCGTTGTTGGAACGAGACGGAGCTGCTGGTGATTTACATCGACGGGATGCAATTCAGTGCGCAGCACGTGATCAGCGCGGTGGGCGTGGATTTTCAAGGGGACAAGCACGTGCTGGGATTGCAGTTGGGGGCGACGGAGAACGCCGCGGCGGTGAAGTCCCTGCTGGTGCATTTGCGCGAGCACGGGCTGGACACCGGGAAACGCTACTTGTTTGTGATCGACGGAGCGAAGGCACTGCGCGCGGCGATTGACGAGGTGTTCGGGACGGGACAGGCAGTGCAGCGGTGCCGCACGCACAAGATTCGCAACGTGCTGGAAGAACTCCCCAAGGAGCAGCCCGCGCAGGTGCGCAGCCTAATGCGCGCAGCGTACAAGCTGGAGCGCGCCGAAGAAAGCCTGGTCAAGATGGAAAAGATGGCGTCGTGGCTGGAGCAGGAATATCCCACTGCGGCAGCCAGCTTGCGCGAGGGAGTGGAGGAGACGTTCACGATCAACCGCCTGGGGCTGCCGCCGAGTTTGCACCGCTGCCTGGGGACAAGCAACCTGATCGAAAGCCCGCAATCCGGAGTGCGGAAAAGAACGGGAAACGTGAGCCGCTGGAGAGATGGCGAGATGGTGCTGCGCTGGGTGGCGGGAGCGTACCTGCTCACCGAGAAAAGTTTTCGCAAGGTCGCCGGGTACGAAAATCTGTGGACCCTGGCCGCCGCACTGGGCCGGCAGAAAAAATCCGTTACCTTACAGGAGAAGTTCGCGTAACATGCATCACCAGCCGCCGCTTCAACCTTCAACTGTCAGCCGGACACCCTCGGCGGGCGCTTCCATTGTGCAAGTTCCCTCTGGTTCTGAAGCAGCACTGCTATAGGTTTTGCGCCGACCATTTTCTGGGTTGTGCAATGGAGCGTATAGGAGTAGAGTCCCATTCGTTGAGTAGGGGATCTTCTATGAACCCACTTCATTTGCGATGGCGCGGGTTGATTCTTGCCGCGCTGCTGTGCTTGACTTACCGACCCTTCGCGGTTGCCTCGGACGAGCCTACCCTAACCAAGGAACAGATTAAGCAGTTCCTTCTCACCGCCAAGGTGGTGCACCATCAGGCGACCAAGAAAGGCATCACTCACACCTTGCGGCTTACGCTCTCCGACGGCACCGTGACCCACGACGCCTCTTTCCAACCTATTGATGTACACAAACCCCTGGCTGAACTTCCCACCGGCTCGGAACTAAACTTCGTGGACTCCTACAAGTACAACATCGCTGCGTATGCGCTGGCTGAGTTGCTGGGCATGGATGACATGCTGCCGGTCTATGTCGAACGCAAATGGGATGGCAATGTAGGCTCGCTCAGTTGGTGGTTGCCGGTAAAGATGGATGAAGGTGAGCACCTCAAGCAGAAATTAGAGCCGCCGGATGTGGACGCCTGGAACCACCAGATGTACAAGATTCACGTCTTCGATCAATTGGTCTCCGATTCCGATCCCAACCTGACCAACGTGCTCATCGGTGAGGATTGGAAGATTTGGAGGATTGATTTCACCCGCGCCTTTCGCCTCAACGATCAGCTGAAAGATCCCAGAAAGACCCTGCTACGCTGCGACCGCCAGTTGTTGGAGAAACTGAAGGTGCTGGATGGGAACGCGCTGACAGAAAAAACTAAGAACTATCTCACCAAGAATGAAGTGAAAGCGGTGATGGCGCGACGGGACAAGATTGTGGCGTATTTCCAGAAACTGATCGCTGAAAAAGGTGAGGACGAAGTGCTGTACTGAATCACGCGACCACGGAAGCACACCGCACCGCTCAACTGGGTGAGTACCTTTGGGGGGTTCGGGTTCTGGCAGGGCAACCACTATGAGAGATGCAGCGGAGAGGCTGGATTGGATGCCCAACTACTTCCCGACGAGGAGGAAACAAACATGGCATTGAAGATGACGAACCGCGAAGTGGAGGGCGTGTCCGTGGTGGCGTTGGACGGTCGCATCGTGCTCGGCGAGGAGAGCAATGCTCTGCGTGAGAAATTGAAGAGGCTGATCGCCGAAGGAAAGAAAAAAATCATCCTGAATATGGACAACATCAAGTATATCGACAGTTCGGGGCTGGGGGCATTGGTCGCTGCACATTGCAGCGCGAAAACCCAGGGCGCATCGCTACGCCTGTGCCACCTCGGCAGCAAGTTCCAGGAAGTGATGCAGATTACCAAACTGCTGACGGTATTCGAGGTCTGCGATACGGAAGCAGCCGCTGTCGCCAGTTTCTCAAAGTGAGCGCGATTTCTGCTCCCGAGCCCTGTGCCACACTTCCGTAGCCGCTCGCCATAAGACTTCGTCAACCCGCGTGCAGTATTCACCTGCGCCGTGCGTGCGATGACGAGTCCGGCTCGGGTGCGGATCACCGTCAGATGGATTTGCGCTTTTGCACTGCGATGGCGCACCGGACTCAACAAACCAGGGGCGATTGTTGCTAGCCGTGCCAGCGTTCGGGTATCGAGATGATCATCTTTTCGGCTACCTTGTGCAGTTTCTGCTTGTTGTAGGCGACGCCGGCATCCACCAGCAAAACAGCAATCTTGTTCTTCATCTGCACGGCCTGGCGGAATAGCAGGTTGCCATAGCGCAGGGCGCGCCGCCGCTCGCGAATCTCCGTTGAGGCTATGTCGCACGCCGGCAGAAAATCACAACGCAGGCAGTCGGCAATCTTGTTGGCATCGATGCGGTCGTTCTTTTTCTTGGCCGCTGCAATGGCCCGCAACATCAGCGGATGTGTCACCTTCACTGCGGCTGCATGAGGCTTGAGCTGAAAGTAGATCCAACTCGTGAAGATGGTCGCTTCCATGGCCGCCGTCCACGGCTGTGGAAGTGTTTTCATCCAGGTGTCCGGATCCAATCGTGTGGCGGGAATCGCATCTTCCGCGTGGATACGGCCGCTACCGTCCTTCATGCAGTAGCTGATCGATCTCTTGTGAACGTCGAGCCCAGTGTAATACCTATGCTGCATGGGGAAGCCTCCTTGGTTGTCGCTGAATCAGCGGTGTCGCTGAGTTCAGCTGTTTTATACCAAGCGCTCCTCCATCGAGTTATTCATGCAAACAAATCGGCCACTGGTGGCTGCTGGCTCTTGCAGGGCCAGGCTTACACCAAAAAGGGGTCGCTATTTCTACCGCTTGTTCATGATGTTTCGCTGTCTATTTTCTTAAGGCTTCACGTTTTCACAATTCTTTTTTTGCGCGGGTCGTGTGAATCAGGTGCAGCCTTTCGCCCTGAAGTACAAAGTAAGAGCCTACTGCGGTGGGTGGCAAAAACAATAGATCTTGGGACTGAAAAGAACCATCCCCCACCAAACTTGCTTGACTCCCACAATCCAGGTTAAAACGCGGCAACCTCGGTCAGCTTCGCCTCCGGCAGCTCGGCTAAAACGCCTATAGCTTGAAGGAAAGCCAATACCGGCATTCACGTCGGAGGTGGACGGTTGCGGGCCCTTGATGTCCAGCGGGCGGTCGCCTCCGTTGTGCAAGTTCCCTCTGGTTCTGAAGCAGCACTGCTATAGGTTTTGCGCCGACCATTTTTGGGGTTGTGCAATGGAGCGTAAAGGAGTAGAGTCCCATTCGTTGAGTAGGGGATCTTCGATGAAGCTACTTCATTTGCGGTGGCGCGGGTTGATTTTTGCCGTGCTGCTGTGCCTGACTTACCGACCCTTCGCGGTTGCCTCGGACGAGCCTACCCTAACCAAGGAACAGATTAAGCAGTTCCTTCTCACCGCCAAGGT
>Ga0116108_1000745_pt1 | contig 18149 bp, 17 predicted proteins | sample June2015DPH_6_15_FD_88970 | JGI IMG/M metagenome (GOLD analysis project Ga0116108, IMG submission 88970) | Peatland microbial communities from SPRUCE experiment site at the Marcell Experimental Forest, Minnesota, USA - June2015DPH_6_150 | ecosystem: Environmental > Terrestrial > Soil > Wetlands... | reverse complement strand
GCGCATGATTGCGGTGCAGTCAGCGGGATGCGCTCCAGTCGCGCGCGGCTTTGAACAGGGCGAAAAGACGAGTCGGATGTGGCAGAATGCAGCGACCTTCGCTTCCGGCCTTCGCGTGCCCAAGCCCTACGGCGACTACATCACGCTGGAAATTCTGCGCGAATCGGGCGGTGTGGCGCTTTCCATCACCGATGAACAGATTCTTGCTTCGCTGAAAGATTGGGCCAAGAACGAGGGAATCTTTCTATCACCGGAAGGTGCTGCGGCCACGGCAGCTTACGACCACTTGCTAAGCACCGGCTACCTCAAGCCCGAGGATCGCGTCGTGTTCTTTAATACAGGCGCGGGACTCAAGTACAAGGACGTAACCGCGGAAGCTGCTGGCCTACACCGTCCCGCGTAGCTGGCGGAGGCCACGCCTGCCTTCACGATTTCCAGAAAGCTCTCTGTTCGCTTAACGCTGCGGCTTATCGCGCGGCGTCGCGCCCAGCAGGCTTCCAGAGTTCGATCGGGTTGCCCTCGGGATCGTACAAGCGTGCGAAGCGGACGTTTGGGCACATTTGCGCGTCGATCTCAACGCTGATCCCGGCGGCGCGAAGTTGCGCTGCCATCGCATCGAGATTGCCTACGCGAAAATTGATCATCCACACTTTGCCGGCGTCCCCGAAATATGTCGTGGTTTCCGGGAAAGGCGCAAAGGCCGTTGGCCCGGCCTCCTGCTGCCAGGGAGGCGTTTCGTAACCCGAGGGAACGACGGCCACGCCCAGATGATCGCGGTACCACTCCGCAAGCGCGACAGGGTCACGGGCGAGGAAAAACAGTCCGGCCGATGCCCTTTACTTTTTCCATTCTTGCCGCGCTCAGAAGCGCAGTTTGGAGAGGTAGTCGTAGCTGTTGGTGAGGCTGGCAAGAGCATCCTTCGGCCAATCGTTTTCGACGATGAAGTGCTTAATGCCGGCCTTGTCCGTGTTGGCGAAGATGCTTTTCCAGTCGATGACGCCAGAGCCGACATCGGTCATGTCAGCTTCCAGAGTTTCCAGCTTCGTTAAAACCGGCTGGTCGTCCGAGTATTTCGGCAGCTTCTTCATGTCCTTGACATGGACCAGCGGGAAGCGGCCCGGGTAGCGATTGAAATACGAAACGGGATCCTGGCCTGCGACGACGATCCAGCAAAGATCCATCTCCATGTTGCAGAGTTTCGGGTCTGTAGAATCGAGCAGAAAATCATAGGGGCGCTTGCCGCCCAGCAGTGGGCTGGGCTGAAACTCCCAGGTGTGATTGTGGTAGGCGAAGTGGATGCCGGCCTTGTTCGAGGCTTCTCCGGCTTTGTTGAATAGGTCGGCGATGCGTTTGTAGCCATCCGGCTGCTTGCGTGCATCATCCGGAATCCACGGGCAAACGATGTAGCTCTGCCCGATGATCTGTGCGGCTTCAATCGTTTCAGGCCAGTGGCTTTCGACGATGTCGTAGTCGATGTGGGCGGAGGGCGCGGTCAGCCCATCCTTGTCCAGGATGGCGCGAACGTCCTTCGGTGAATGGTTGAAGAGGTCCGCGAACTCGACTTCTTTGTAGCCGATGGCGGCGACTTTGGCGATGGTGCCCTCAAAGTCGCTCTTCATGAGGTCGCGGACGGAGTAGAGCTGCACGCCGACTTTTTCGATCTGATGCGTGGCGGCGAAGCTCTTGCTGGGGAGGGAAGTCAGAACAGCAGTTGCGATGGAAGTTTCCAAAAAGGTTCGGCGGTTCATGGTGCAATTGTACTCCTTCGTGGAGCGAAGGGAACAGAAGATTGGTAAAAAAAGAAGGGCGGTCCAACCACGCCGGACCGCCCTTCACCGGAGAGCACTTCATCAGTCTCTAGGCGGTCCTGTCAAGAAGGCCAAACACATTTTCCATTATTTTCCAATTACGCATCTCTACGCTATATATAAATGCCGCCGTTCAAGCGAGTTAAGGTTTGCTAGAGGAAGCTTGGGAAGCTAGGAACAAAAATCTGAAACGCTTGAACTGGCTGCACTTAGCAGATCGCAAGGGGCCCTTAATTGGAAAATAATGAAAAATGACAATATAACACAATCGTACGCGCTGAATTGGCGTCAGATAAATTAGGCTTGAGGCCTCAGCGCGTGTCGGTTCCAGGCCAGTCAACCTACAGAACAGGTGGAATGCGGCCAAGAAACGTTGGAGCTTCATCGGAGGCGCGTTTTCACGAATGGCCGAAGTGGGGCGCGGCGCTCTGCGCGCATTCGATAAAACCGTTTGAAGGTAGGATTCAAAATGCGCTGACTTCTGGAGCAAGTCGCGAGCATTGGTTATCGTGCAACGCGGTAGTGATTAGGCAGTCTGCTCAATTGAAAAATCTAAATCTCTTGTATCACCTCGGGGAATTGCATTGGTTTGGCTGGACATTGCCATTTGAAACGTTTTATATTGGCGGTCGTAGTTGTCGTAGAGGCATCAAGCCAGGAGGCTGATATGACTTGCCGTTTTCTCCATGTCCTTGCTCTTGTACTCATTTGTGTCGCACCTGCTTTGGGCCAAGATTCAGGGTATGTCCCCGGTGGCGCGTCCGGATGGGACCCGGAATGGCAGCAGATTCCCGGTCCCGCATGCCTCACAATGAGGGGCGCCTGGGAAGGTCGGTCGACGACTTGCACACCCGAGGATCACGCAAATTGGCTTGCAGATGTAACGCATTGGCGCAACGAACGGCGCATCCGGATCGGTTACGACGATTCTCGTTATGATTTGCCGGTATTGAAGTGGACACAATCGAGTTTCATGCAGCCCCAAATGATGGTTCAGGATCGCTTTTTCTACGATCCTGTGGCTCACCGATATACGGTTGACCGGTACGCAGATGACACTGTGAAGCGTTACGGTGGAATCGATGCTGTCCTGATCTGGCCGACTTATCCCAACATGGGCATCGACAATCGCAACCAGCACGACATGATTCGCTGCATGCCCGGCGGAATCGCGGGTGTGCGCCAAATGGTCGCGGATTTTCATCGGAGAGGAATACGAGTGTTGTTTCCGATGATGATGTGGGACCAGGGGACTCGCGACCCTGGAAAATCTTGGCCTAGTGCGATCGCGACGCTGATGGCTGAAATCGGGGCGGACGGCATCAATGGCGACACGCAAGACGGAGTTCCACGGGCCTTCGTGGAAGCCTCGGAGCGCGTAGGTCACCCATTGGCGTTTGAGCCAGAGGGAGGTCCGCCTGATGAAGCTGTGACCTACAATGTCCTAACCTGGGGCCAATTCAAATTCCCTTTTGATCCGCGCGTTGATCGCTACAAATGGCTTGAACCAAGGCATATGGTGAATATTTCGGATCGTTGGAACCGCGATAAGACAAATGACCTGCAGTTCGCATTTTTCAACGGAATTGGGTGGGAGAGTTGGGAGAATATCTGGGGTATCTGGAACGGCATCACGCCTCGTGACAGTGAAGCCACCCGGCGCGTGGCGACGATCGAGCGCGGAATTGCCCCGTTCCTTGTAAGTATGGATTGGGAACCGTTTTTCCCGATGCTAGATTTTGGGGTATTTGCGAGTCGCTGGCCGTTGGGAGAAGAAACGGTTTGGACGATCATCAATCGCAACGAGTACAACATCACGGGGCCGCAAATGGAACTGCCGGTTGAGCAGGGGATGCATTACTTTGATCTGTACCACGGCCTGGAGCTCACGCCAGAACAACGAGGAGACAAGGCCATCCTAATATTCTCGTTAAGCGCCAAGGACTACGGAGCAGTTCTGGCCACCAAATCGCCCCTTACGGAAACCAGAAAAGAGCTAATGAGAAAGATGCAAACTCTCACCGCTACACCGCTGGCCAGCCTGTCGGACCGCAGGACCATTCTTAACCAACAAATGGTAGAGGCCGCCGCAACAAAGCCCCCGGCCGGGACTCCAGCAGGAATGGTCAAGATTCCCGAGGGCGATTTTCTTTTCAAAGTTCACGGCATCGAAATCGAGGGCTTCGATGACATTGGAGTAGACGTTCAGTATCCATGGGAAGATTCGCCCCGCCGCTACCATGAGCACGTCGTTCACGTGAAGTCGTACTGGATCGACAAATATCCGGTGACCAACGCTGAATTCAAAAAGTTTCTGGACGTAACGCACTATCAACCTACGGATGACTTGAACTTTCTGCGCGACTGGCAGAACGGAACGTACCCGGAGGGATGGGGAGACAAGCCTGTCACGTGGGTCTCTCTGGAAGATGCGCGCGCCTATGCTGCCTGGGCCGGCAAGCGGTTGCCTCGCGAATGGGAGTGGCAATACGCTGCCGAAGGTACCGACGGTCGACTCTATCCCTGGGGAAATGAATGGGACGCTTCCGCGGTGCCGGTTCCGGACAAAGGCCGCACGATGCGCGGTCCGGATGCCGTTTCCGCTCATCCAAAAGGAGCGAGCCCATACGGAGTCATGGATCTGGTTGGTAATGTGTGGCAATGGACGGATGAATTTCTTGACGAGCATACACGAGCTGGCATTCTGCGAGGCGGAAGCTATTACAAACCGCAGGGATCGATCTGGTATTTCCCCCAGGCATATAAATTGACAGAACATGGCAAACTTTTGTTGATGGCGGCAAGCATGGATCGCTCGGCGGCTCTGGGTTTCCGTTGCGCTCAGGACGCGCAGTGAGAAAACAAGAAGCGCGTCCCGGACCATGCGGAAAAGAATGCAGGTTAGGATAAAAGTAAAAACAGGAGGATAACGCGCCGTTCTTTTCTGCATTTCTCTTTGGGGGCGTTGGCCTTGGGCAGTCAAGGACAGGGAGTAGCCACTCGTAAGAGCGAGGCGCAGGCGAGGCTAGCTTCCTCGGGGCACCCCGTTTCAAGTCCGATTTACCAACTTGGCTGGGAAGCGCGTCTCGTGTCGCCGATTGTTTGCGGTGAGGGGGATCACAAAGACTACATACTGGAAGCCGTAGGCTGCGTCTGCGCGTTTTTCGACTACGACAATGACGCATGGATGGACATCTCCCTTCTGAGTGGTTCGTTCATCTTTTTGTATCGAATTATGTGCAGTTCGACCCCGCGCACATTCCGAAGCCGGGTCAAGAAGCTTATTGCAACTGGAAAGGTGGCCCCGTAAATTGCGGCCCGCTGGGCCTGCCGCCCGGTTATCACTCACTCTACTGAATCAATGGAGACTGGACGTTTACCGCTGTGAGTGTTCAGGCAGACGTTGACGGACTTCGCGGATCGCATGGCATGACGGTCGTTGCCGCAGACTTCGATGAAGACGCCTGGCCCGATATTTTTGTCGCCTGTGATTCGATGCCAAGCTTCCTGCTGGTGAACTAGCGGGATGGAACGTTTCATGAGGAAGATGTAATCTGCGGTGTTGCGCTCAGCGATGACGGGATGGAAGAAGCAGGAATGGGCGTCTGTGTGGGCGACTATGACCTTGACGGTCACTTGGACCTGTTCACGACACACTTCACCGATATGGCATCTAGGTCTTTTCCACAACAATGGCAAGGCTGAATTTGATAACACGATGAGGACCGCGCGGGTCGGGACGGTGAACCGTTTGATTTGCTGGGGAGCAGGGATCGTTGATCTCGACAACAATGAATTCCCCGATCTTTTCATAACCACCGGCAGCGTTTACCCGGAATTGGAGCGAACTCTTCCCCAGTAACCGAACAAAACTCCGCGCGTTGTTTTTCGAAACCTAGGCCATGGCAGTTTCGAGGAATTGATCGAAGAAGCCGGGCTGGGTGTCGCCGCCGCCCACTGCAGTCGCGGATGCGCGTTCGGAGATTTCGACAATGAGGGTGACATCGACATTCTCATCGTCAATCTGAGCGAACCGCCGTCACTTTTGGGCAATGATCTGAGCAATAGGAATCACTGGCTAAAAGTAAAACTGATAGGAACAAAATCGAATGGGAGTGCCATTGGAGCCAGGGTTTCGGCGCGCTACGGTCAGAAGATTCAAGCTCAGGAAGTTCTAAGTCAGTCCAGCTTCTATTCTGCAAGTGATCCGAGCCTGCATTTCGGTCTGGGAGCAGAAACTGCCACCGATCTCGAAATTCGCTTGCCAAGCGGCCTGCGAGAAACTCTGAAGGGCGTGCAGGCCAATCAAATTGTTGTGGTCAAAGAAGGAATGGGAATCGTTACGAACAAGAAACCGGCCAAGGGTTAAACCTGGCCACCTTTAGATCCCTCACACAGCCTGCCACAAGGAAAAAACAAGAGGAAGAAGTGAACCCACCCTAGCTGCTCACTTGCAAGGGGTGGGTCCCACCCGGCTAATCTGCCTAGCCGAGTGGGACGCCGTTGGGGTGAAAGTTAGAAGCTGAGGTGAAGCCCGAACTGGGCCGATCGCGGAAGGTTTTGTGACGTCGACTGACCAAATTGGGCGCTCGCCATATCGCTAACCGGTTGAGTGAGATTCACACGGTTGAAGATGTTGAAAATGTCCGCTCGGAATTGCAAACTGTAGCGCTCGAAGGTGAACACCTTCGCGATTTGCATGTTAACGTTAGCCAATCCGGGACCTATATAAGTATTGCGTCCTAGATTCCCCTCGCTTCCCAGGGATGGGATCGGGAATGCCGAGACAGAAGCGAAGCCCTTGATGAAGTCACTTCGGTTTGCGGTCGATACGGCTCCGGCTGCTGGTCGGTTCGGAGTATCGTAATCGTAGCCGTCGGCATTGAAATCGCCGCTACCGGGTTTCAGCCCGATGACGTTTCCGCTGGCATCGAAGATCGGACTAAATGCGGCGCTGGTATAGACGGTGAAGGGCAAACCACTTTGCAGAACCACGATGTTTGACATTCGCCATCCACCGAGAAGAGTCTTCCCGACTCCCTCCTTGAAGGGCGACGGCAAGTCCCAGAGACTGTCTGCGGTGAACCTCTTGGAAACATCAAAGTCCGACAAGCCATGCTGAGCCGGAATGTCGAGAGGATTGAAGACCGCCTCACCGTTGGCCGTTCCATTGTCGTTACTACTCATATCATCGGTTGATTTCCCGAACGTATAAATTCCCCTGAGCTGCCAGGAATGGCTCAGACGTTTGGTGAGCATAAACGTGCCATAGTCCCCGTCGGCAATGCCGATGGTGCGGCCATAAATGATCGCGCCGAAGTTTGGGTTCAAGCGGGTCTGAACGCCCTTGTTAATGATCAGATCGTCAGGGAAACGGTTCACGTCCGTTTGGATGTACAGATGATCGCTGTGCGTGCCGTTGTAATCAAGCTCGGCGACTAGGCCGTGCCCTAGATCCTTCTGTATCGCCAGCATCCAGATATGGGTACGCGGCTGATCAACATTCGGTTGTACGCCCGACGTAAGAGCGTTAATACCGACGATGCCTCCAGCGGGAGTCGTCTGAAACGAAATGTTCGGTACAGGCCAGACGGTTCCAGCCGAACTCCCGAAGCCATAACTGAACGGATGCAAAATGCTGTCCACGTTGAAGGATGGGTTGACCCAAGTTGGGGGATTGGCACGAGATGGGAACGACCAGGAACCATCCGCAACATTGCTATAGAAGAGTCCATACCCTCCTCGTACCGCCATTTTGCCGTTACCGAAAACGTCCCAGCCAAAACCGATGCGAGGCTCAAACCCCATGGGAGTGTTGTCGGTTACGTAGGCGTTATTGCCGCCCCGAACGGACATAACGCCGGTGGCCACCTGTTCGGCAAAATCACTGCCAGCACCAGGCGTAAAGAACGGCATTGGTGTGGTCGAACTATGGTTGTTCCCCCAGTGACCGAAGTAGTCGTATCGCAGACCGAGATTCAGCGTTAAACGCTTGGTCACTTTCCAATCGTCCTGGACAAATGCGCCGTAATACACCCAACGGAGCACATTGTAAAGGTTGGTGGCCAAGCCGCTGTTCGCCACTGTAAGTGCCGGTCCAGTCTGTGAAAAAGGTTCGTCCTGAGCAAAGTCGATAATATTGCTGAAGTTGAAAGTCGGCCGCAAGTCAACGTTTTCGAAGTTGTCGTCATCGTGATGGCGGTCAAAGTCGGCGCCAGCGTAGATGGTGTGCTTGCCGTGCGACCAGGTGAGCACATCGTGCCAATTAAAATTCTCGTGCACCCAGCCGTCGCCCCCCCAGTTAAAATACCCGGAATCGCCCGCGATGTACGCGACGGGAAGGTCCTTGAAGGTATCACTCTGCGTGTTCGGGACCCAGCCCACCGCCCGAACGAGCGTAAAACCCGCTTCGTTCAGAAGTGTCGGAGAAAAGGTGTGCGTCCAGTCGAGTTTGCCGTAAAAACCGGTATTCGGCTCAAAAATTCGAAGAGTCGGGTGGGGATCCGTTTGCTCTTGATTGGAATAGGTTCGGAAGAGGTCGAAGAACAGGCGGTTTGAGTCATTGATGTTGTAGTCCACGCGGGCATGATACTGATAAGCATTGTGGGTCGGGCTCTCCGAAATATTCGCCGTCCCAACGGCAGGCAAATCTGCGGGAAACGCCGAATTCGGATAAGAACCAGGATTTGCCGCTTCGACCTGGGCTACGGTGAGGATGTTCGACGTGGGATTAACTCCCGGTGGCGCCTGCTTGAAAAAGGCACTCGCAACACTGTTCGGGAAGTTCGACTCCACAAACTGCGCTAATTGGGGCGTCTCGACAGACACTATCTGATTCGTCGCATTCGAAGAAAGCAAACCAAAGGCGCCAATGAAAAAGAACAACTTATTCTTCAGGATGGGACCACCAAAAGTTCCCCCGAATTCGTTCCGCCGGAACACGGGCATTGCCCGGCAACCCGCCTCTCCAGGCGGGCAGTATTGAAAAATCGTTCGGGAGGTAAGTGTATTGTTTGTGAAATATTCGGAGAGCGAACCGTTAAAAGAATTGGTCCCCTGTTTGGTGAAGACCTGCACGTACGCGCCGCTGTAGCGGCCCTTGGAAGCGTCGAAGGTGGCCCCTGAAACGCGTACCGCCTCAATGAAGTCCGATTCTGGAGTCAAGTTCACAACGCCGTCACGGGAGGCGCTGTTCACACCAGAGCCGTCAACGTCGTACTCGTTGCTTTCCTGGCGCTGCCCCACAGCGTTGATTTGGTAAGCGGGTTCCTGCTCGAAACTGTCATTGTTGGCCGATCCGGAAGCAAGCGCACCGCCGCTGGGCATACCTGAACCGGTAATGCCAGGAGCCAGCTCGATCATGCTGGTGTAAATATTTCTTCCGAGCAAAGGCGCATTACCGATGGTCGTTTCTGAAAGTTCGCGCGTAGTGTTGCTCCTGTCAGTCTCAACTTCCGCTACCGTTGCTGTAACCTCGATGGAAGACGACTGCGTCGGCAATAACAGTGACGGATACAACGTCTTAACCTCGTTCGATTCGAGTTGCACATCCGTCTGAGTCCAGGTCTTGAATCCGGCCGCTTTAATTTCGATCGTGTAGACTCCTCCCGGCAAAGATGGGATGCGGAAATTGCCGCTCTCTGTGGTGACAGAAAATTTACTGACGTGCGTGGCCTGGTTGGTGACAGTCACATTTGCATTTGGAACTGTCCCTCCGGATTGTTCCACAACCACGCCCGTGAATCCGCTGTTGAATTGGGCAAATGCACCAGGCACGGCTATAAGAAAAAATAGCATGCATAGAGCAAGTGAAATTGCTGCTGATTTGAAACGAACTAAAAATGCCATCGAACCTCCTTGAAAATGTGCAAACTCACTTCTGAGCTGATTCAATACTTGGCCTTTGCTGCTCTTTCAATTTCTCGGACTGCTGCTGGCTTTCGAACCGGTCGATCAATGCCTGGCCCGCCGCTCGCCTTCCCGTGCGCAGATAGAGCCGCGCGAGTGTGTATTCCGCGTGCGCGTGGTTGGGATCCAATCGCAAGCACGTGACGAGATTTTGCTCCGCAAGTTTGGGAGACCCCTGCAAATACAGCTTGGAGAGTTGGTAGTACGAGTCAGCATAGGAAGGGTTAAAACGAATGGCTTGCTGGAAAGCGTGCTTGGCTTTCGCCTCAAGCCCCGGATCGGCTGGATGGCCTTCCTGTTGCTGGACTAGAATTTTGCCGAGGTAGTAGTGCATGTAATAGTTATCTGGGAAGTCGTGAGTAGCAGCCGTAAGCGTGGCCTCGGCCTCCTGCAACTGCCCCGCGTGTGCGTGAGCAATCGCCAGGCTAAGCAGAGCGACGCTGTTATCTTTTTGCAGCTGGCTGGCGTTGCGCAGACTTTCTTCCGCTTCCTCCAGGCGTCCCAGATTTACGAGAACGACGCCCTTCTGCACCAATAAGCGGTAAGAATTGGGGATATGCTCCAGCCCAACGTTGGCAGCTTCCAATGCCATGGGATAATTGTCATAGTCCACGCAGATTGTGCTGAAATCCAAATAATTATCTTCCCTTGCTGAATCCAGTTTCGCCGCCTGCCGCAGCGACTGCAGCGCCAGGCCAAGGTCACCATTCTTCTGAGCGACATTGGCCAAAAGATTCAAGGAGTCGCTGTCCGGGTTTGTGGCCGCAAGATCTTTCAGGATTTCTAGAGCTTCCTGCGAACGATTCATTTGGTCGAGCACGACCGCACGTTGGTAGGCGAGCCGCTCAAGTTGACTGTCCTTTGCACCAGCCTTATCCAATGCGGCCAAGGCCTGCGGGTTTTGCCCTAGTCGCGAATGCAACTCCGCCGCTTTCAAGTATTGGGAGGCTGAAATTCCGGGAATGCTGTCGAGACCGCTGAGCGCGGCTTTGGCCCTGTGCAACTGCTTGAGCTGGAATGCGGAATTCGCAAAGGATAGCAGGGCTTCCGGATAGCGGTATAGGAGGGGTCCAGACTGGTCTAGGAGCGACATTGCTTGCACGTAGTCGCCATTCTTCTCAGCGATCATTCCGAGAAAGAGATTGGCAACCGAACGTGACGCCACCGAAGCGTTCTTCAGTTTCTGAAATTCTGTCGCAGCCAGATCGTATCGGCCCACGTTGAAATAGATGACGGCGAGATTCTTACGAGCGGGAACGAACCCCGGATCAAATTGCAGGCTTTCCAGAAAATATTGCTTGGCCTGCTCGAAATCACCTTTCAGGCTATAGGTTGCCCCGGTAGCATTCAGTAGAAACGGATTTTGATAGTCGATCCCAAGGGCCATCTTAAATGTGGTAATTGCCTCATCCAGGTTCCCCTGTTTGGCAAGGGCGGCACCCGTGCGAAACAGTTTGTTTGCTTCCACGGAACGGGTCGCCAATATGTTTGAAGGGGTTTGGGACCTTAGACTGACGGGCCAAATCGCGGCGAGAAACAAACAAGTAATCCACACGCAGTCGCGGCGCAAACTGGAGCGGATACATCTAACATTGGGGGCCGAGATATATTCCGAGCGACCGACTGCGAACATTATCAGCACCTCCCACCCTAGCTCGCTAAATCAGTACCTGACAGGCCGCGCCTCGACTCGCGGTCAGGAGACGTCAAATAAAAACCAAATACACGAAGACCCTTGTTCACCTTTGACGTTTGTACGGTCCCCATTTTGGATCCTTGAGCAGTAGCCTAATTTAGCGTTAATTGAAACCTTCCAAGTAATTTTGCACCCCAAAGGACTTGAACGAATTAATAAGCTATAAATGCTGGCTGTTTTCATCCAAGTAAGCTGTCACAGAAAATAAAACGTTTCAATAACTCTTGTCAAGCATTATTTTTTGGGGCATCATAGTGCTGCTTTTGGTTTGTGAGTGGGACACGGCCCGATTCCCGGTTCTGGGAAGTCCTGATTTTTGGGATTGCCGAAATCTGAGTTAATCAAGATTCCATGGAAACGGCTTGTTGCATGTGCATCCGGCAAGAAGAAACAATGCCGGGAACTGATCGAGGAAATTACGGATAGAGTGGCGGCAACTCGACAGCCAGAGAAAGCGGGACTTTCATGTATCAACCGGAAGCTTACGCTATTGCACTGCTCTTCATGATCGGAAGCATGCTTTGCTGGGGGTCATGGGCCAACACGATGAAGCTGACTCCCGGTTGGCCTTTCCAACTATTTTATTGGGATTACGTGGTCGGAATTGTAATCGCGAGTTTACTGTGGGGCATGACTCTCGGCAGTCTGGGCGGGGGGCGACTGTCTTTTCTGAATAACATTAGCAGCGCCGATAGAGCCCATATTCTGTTTGCTCTCCTCGGGGGAGCTGTTTTCAATGTTGCGAACCTTTTGCTAGTTGCTGCGATCGAAATTGCGGGACTGGCCGTTGCATTTCCGATCGGCATCGGGCTGGCTCTTGTGGTGGGGGTGCTCCTAAACTACATCATTTCCCCCCAGGGCAATCCTTTTTTGCTCTTCGGAGGTGTCGTGCTGGTCGCACTTGCAATTGTTGTGGATGCCCTTGCCTACCGCAGACGGGAGATAACCAGTAAAGCTCTGGGTGCTCGTGGAATTCAGATCAGCCTGGCCTGCGGCATCCTTATGGGCAGCTTTTATCCGCTCGTCACGAAAGCAATCACAGGACAGAACGCCCTTGGCCCATATGCGGTGGCTTTTTTCTTCGCTCTCGGAGTCGCTATCTGCGCCGTACCTGCAAATTACCTTTTAATGCGCAAGCCTCTGACAGGAAGAGCTTCGGTCAGCATGAGCGAGTACGCTAAGAGCCCTGGAATTTGGCATTTCTGGGGAATTCTGGGTGGTGCCATTTGGTGCACGGGAGCTGTCCTGAACTTTGTTGCTTCTCACGCCCAAATCATCGGCCCCGCTATTTCATATGCGATTGGACAAGGGGCAACAATGGTTTCAGCCATCTGGGGAGTGTTCGTTTGGAAGGAATTTGCGAGCGCGCCAGCCAGCGCCCGAAAACTCATTCCTCTCATGTTTGGCTTTTTCCTGGTTGGCTTGGCTGCTGTTGCCCTTGCCCCCGTAATTTTTAAATGAGGGACGAGGGAGAATTTCGGAATAAGGCCCTGGCCTGACAGACTCATATGACTGGAATAGGAGTGACATGACAAAACGCCTTCTCGTTGTTGGAAGCATCAATCTTGATCTTGTTTCCGTGGCACCGAGGATTCCTGTTACGGGAGAAACCCTATTTGCAACCAGCTTTGCTACATACCCGGGAGGAAAAGGGGCCAACCAGGCATTCGCGGCCGCACGGCTTGGAACTACAGTGAGCATGATTGGAAAAGTCGGAAACGACGCTTTTGGCGCCGAACTGTGGGCCAACCTGCAATCCGAAGGCGTAGATACTACGGCCGTCGAAGTTGCTGCCACCTCTTCGGGAATTGCGCAGATTATTACCACGGATAATGGAGAGAATGTCATAGTTGTATCGTCGGGCGCCAATGCCCACGTCTCTCCTCGCGACCTCGAAAAACACTTAGACCTCATTCGTAGCTCAAGCATGATTTTGGCGCAATTGGAAATCCCGCTTGAAACGGTGGAGTGCCTTGGGGCCCTCGCCCACAAAGAGGGCATTCCTCTTATTCTCGACCCTGCGCCTGCTCGCCAGTTGCCCTCGTCTCTGCTCAAATGTGTAGAATGGCTTACGCCTAATGAATCGGAGACATGCTCCCTCTTGGGTCTCAAAGCACAGGGAGTTTCTCCCTATTCAATGGAAGAGGTTGCCGGCATGCTCTTAGAGGGCGGCAGCCGCAATGCTCTGCTCAAACTTGGTAAGCGCGGGTGTTATGTTGCATCCGCAGGTGGCAGACGGATATTTCTGCCCGCGTACGCGGTCGACGCAATCGACACGACGGCAGCCGGAGATGCTTTCAACGCAGCGTTTGCGTCCGCATTGCTCGAAGGTCATGATCCGGTTCGCAGCGCTTCATGGGCTTCCGCCGTTGCCGCTATTTCAGTGACTCGGCGAGGGGCGCAGCCATCAATGCCGACGCGGCCAGAAGTCCAAGTTTTCCTGAAAGAACGAGAAGGAGCTAGACAGCGAGTTTAGCCACAGAGCCAGACACTGATCGAAATTCCAAGCTTTTCCGCATACGTAAATATCCATATATCTTTGCATGTCTTTCGATCGAGGAGAAATCACACGCTCGCTAAACCAATTATTCCCCCTCGATTTTCGTGCTGGGGGTTTTCTGCAGCGCCTTTGGATTGACACAGTTCACTTCTTACGCGTCCGGCCCGCAAGGCTCGCCAGCCTTTTCTTCGAACTCTCCAGATGCAGAAAGTACTGGTTTCGCGGGATGAAATGTGGATAGGAAGACTCGCCAAAGAGCTTGCTAAACATATTCAAATGGCTTGCGAGCCGCCACACTACAATATACGGAACGGTGAACATGATAGTCTTCTGTGCGACTTCCCTCGAAGCGCGCCGCAGGAACGCGAGCGCTTCCTCAAACTCACGGAGAGACTTGACAGATGAAGTGAGAAGCGCGGGCATAACGTGCAGGGGTTTTCGTTTTTGAAACCTTTCATTCAGCAACTCTCGGAGTTTTCGTGTGCGCGTGAAAAGAGCAGTAGGACCACATCCATTTCAACTCCGCTGAAGGGAAAGAGGGATATGAACGCACTCAAACTGTTGCTAGTGTGCACCTCCTTGGCTCTTCTGTTCATCGTCGGCCCTTCGCTTGCGCCGACTGCTTCCTGCCCGGCCACCGCTGACTGGCAGACAACGCTGCAGCAGCGCCTGCCAGTCTACGGACACCGGAATTGGATCATCGTTAGTGACCCGGCTTTCCCGGCTTACTCGCAAAACGGCATTGAGATGATCGTTGCGAACCAGGATCTGGCCTCAGCCTTGAACTACGTGGCCCAGGCCATCTCCTCGTCTAAGCATGTGCGAGCCACCGCCTTCTTGGACCAGGAACTTCAATTTGTTCAGGAAAAAGGACTACCTGGGAGTCACGCATTTGCGGCAGGAAATCTCCACTGCATTTGTCAAGAACAACTTGTCGAGTATCCCTCACTCCGAAGTTTTATCCAAAATTGACGATGCAGGGAAAGCCTTTCGCGTCCTGTTCACCAAGACAAACACGACGATCCCTTACACCTCTGTCTACATGGGCCTGGATTGCGGTTACATGACCGATGAAGTCGAAAACAAGATCAGAAAGGCAGTTGCATCCGCAAACAAGCAAGTGAGTCCATGCACTAACGTCCAGGATGTTTGTTGATCGCGCAATATCGCGATGAACTTGGACTGATTCGCGCCTAAATAATTAGAAACCATCACTTACGAGCCGAATCTTTCCGACAGAGTTGCACTGGGAGTTTGAAGGATCCCTGGAGCGGAGAGCGAATTACCTTGCCGCCGCAACTTTTCTAGGACTCTTTCTTGCCGTGCGGGGCATTCTCGATACACTCCAAGACGAATGCTCCAGCGGGAGGACGGAGTTACGGAGCTTGAGTTCTGTGTCCAACACCAGGCGCTTCGGGCTGCCTTTGCGGCCTTTAATGCGCTCCAGGAGCAGATTCGCGGCGGTGGCGCCGAGCTGGTAGCTGGGCTGATAGACCGAAGTGAGCGCTGGGCTCGTATACTCGCAGAATTCCAAGTCATCGAACCCGACTAACGAGATCTCTTCCGGGCAACGAAGGTCAAGCTCATGAATGGCGTGAAGGACGCCCAACGCCATCAGGTCGTTGCAGGCAAAAATAGCAGTCGGACGGGGCAACATGCGCAGAAGACGTCTCGCGGCCTGAAATCCGCTGCGTGTATCGAACACCGCTTCTTGCACGAATTCCGCAGGAAGTGGCAGATTCGCTTCTTTGAGTGCTTTCCTGAAACCTTTTAAGCGTTCGACGGAGTTGGCAAGAAGAGAAGGTCCGGTGATGACCGCTATGTGACGATGGCCCGACTGAATCAGGTGCTGGGTCGCGCGATATGCGCCCAGTTCATTCGCCACGACGACCGAGTCGCCCGTCCAGCCGTCGGGACGGCGGTCGATGCAAACAACCGGCGGGATGCCAGCTGTGCCGGGCTTGAGACTGGAAGCAATGTCACTGCCGGCTGCCGGAATAATCAGAAGGCCCGCGGCCCGATAGGAACGAAGTTCATTGAAATAGAGGGATTCCTTGGCGGGATCGTTATCGGTATTACAGAGGATCACCCGGTAGGAATGCTTGAACGCAACGTCTTCGGCGCCGCGCACGAGGCCTGGAAAGAAGGGATTGGTAATGTCCGGGATGATCATGCCGATCATCCGCGTGCGATTCGTACGTAACCCTTGAGCAAGTGCGCTCGGCTGAAAGCCCAGGTTGCGAATCACTTCGAGCACACGTTCACGGAGTTTTGGTCGCACAGGCGCGGTGCCATTGACCACGTGCGAAACCGTGCCTATGGAAACGCTAGCGCGTTCGGCGATCTGCCGCATTGTTACAGGAGCTGTCATATTCTAGAACTTCTCATTATATGTCAGTCGCGGCGATATGCAACGCAGTGCGACCGCTTCCGTAAAACGGTTCAACGTGCGTCCTGTACGAGGCGGAAACCCAGCGCGCCGGAACGATCCATGCTTCCCGCCATCAACAAGAGTTTGCTATGTTCCGTCAATTTATATGGCTGGGAGAAATACCAGATCGATCCCTGCGGCTTGTAATAGCTTCCGCCTCGCAGAATGCCGGCTCGTGTATGCTCGTCAAGAAATTCATCCGTCCATTGCCAGACGTTGCCGACAAGATCCATCACTCCAAACGGGCTGGCGCCTTTGGGATGCGCATCGACCGGATCGGGACCGCGCATCGTGCGGCTCTTATCCGGCTCGGGAACGGCGGTTGCGTCCCACTGGTTGCCCCAAGGATAGAGGCAGCCATCCGTGCGTTGCGTCGCATAATGCCATTCCCATTCGTGCGGCAGGCGCTTCGTCGAGATAACGGTCGACGATGTACTTGCCAGCAACAGAATCATATAAGAAGCGGTCCTGCACCATCATCTTCGGCTGCATGAAACTGGACTGCGTCCAGAGCAGTTCCGGGATTTCGTAGTGCGCGCCATAGTAGCCAATTCGGATGCGGCGCTCGTTACGCCAGTGCATAATGTCCTTCAACCAGATTTGGTGGTCTTCAGGAGTGCAAGGCTTGTAGCTGCCTTCCCAGAGACCCTTCATGTTCAAGCAATCATGGCTTTTAGAGGACAAAACATCAGAGAAAGAAGAAGCCGGGTTTTCACATGCGCTCCATGACCTAGTGCGTGGAGTGCGCCAAACCGGCGCGATTACAAACCGTTTCAAAATAGTTGTCTAGTCCATGGACTCTTGCATTATATTGTTGACGCTTCGTCCATCTGAGATTGTGTTCCCTGCCTTTCTGGCACGCACTGTATGTCCTCAACCATGATGTGTTTGATACATTCTACGGGATTAAGCGTGTTCCGACCGTGGAGAAATACTTCTGTAGACCTCATCCGTCCGGCAATCGGAAGCCAAAGGATGCGAGTCAGGCAGTTTAAACTAAGTGGCGCAAAAACCAAGGCGCGGAAGTCTTCTGGTACACACGAATCCAGCGGTTGCGAACTCCGAGGAATAGGTGCCGCCACTCCAATCAATCACTTCCAGTCCTGCGCGATGGGCTGTTTCCGTGATCGCTGCGGCTCCACGCTAGGTCCGGTGGCCGCACCACATGTAGTATTCGTCGAGTGGCCCGAGATTCTCCCCGACGGGAATAGCGCTAGAGCCTGTCGTGTCGATGGCAAGTGAGGCTACGCCTGACTTCCAACTCGCCATGCGCTCCGCGAAGAAGGCGATCGCTTTGCAGCCCACGCTTGCCGCCGCTTGCGGTGTGCTGGCAAAACTGTACATGGAAAACGGGCAGTACCAGGAAGCGATTGAGCAGTGCAGGAAATCTCTGAGCAGCGATCCCAAGGATCTAACCGCAGTGTACCGCCTGATTCAGGCGTTGCGGAAAACCGGGCAGAAGCAAGAAATTCCCGAGTTGCTTCAGCGCCTGGCCCAGCTCCGCGAACAGGCCACGCAAGATGAACGGGAACGTTATCGCTACAAGCTATTCGAAGATGACACGCCCACCAAGCAGCCGGCAAAGCCCTAGGCGCTCTACATTCTCTTTTTTGTGGTTTTCGCCTGAAGTCCGAGAAAATGTTTACTCGCATTGTCCTTCGGGCGATAATTGACATCTGACATTCACATTATCAAGAAAGGGAAATCTGTCGGAATGACCTTTTCGCGTCGCACGTTTATGCGATTTTCCCTGGGATCAGCGATCTCATTGACGGCCGAACGACTGCTGGCGCAAGGGATGGGGGG
>Ga0116108_1000736_pt1 | contig 18215 bp, 6 predicted proteins | sample June2015DPH_6_15_FD_88970 | JGI IMG/M metagenome (GOLD analysis project Ga0116108, IMG submission 88970) | Peatland microbial communities from SPRUCE experiment site at the Marcell Experimental Forest, Minnesota, USA - June2015DPH_6_150 | ecosystem: Environmental > Terrestrial > Soil > Wetlands >... | reverse complement strand
GATGAGCCGGTACCAGAGCCGGTGGTGGAATCACCCGGGGCAAAGACTAAAGCGTTAGAAGTGCCGGCGGCAGCCGTAGTAATATCTTTGGTCTGAGCGCCAGCCAAGGTCACTGCTCCGCCACTACCTATGCCAAAGAGTAGAGCGCCGGCAGTAGAGTCATTGGCGGCAGTAGCCCGGACGTTAAATAGATTAGCGCCTATGGTGCCGCCATTACTGGTGCTACGGTCTTGGATGTCCAGTGCGCCGCGGGTAGTATCAAGAATGATTTCCGAGGTGCTGCCGCCGGTGCTAGCCGTATAGTCAGATTGGAGGGTTGATCCACTGCCGCTGCTACAAGCCCCCCAAGTTGGCGTAGCTGAACTGGTCTGGGTCAGACACTGCGTAGCACCGGAATTGACACCGGTCTCGGCTACAGTGCCATCTGTGGCAGAGATATAGACAACACCGTTTTGGGTGGTAAATTTACCTAATTTAATGGCAGCTGAAGAAGCGTTGCCAACAGTTACAGTGCCGGTTGAGTTACCAGTATTAATGTTGGTGTCAAAGTTGGATGAAGCGTTCAGTGATACTGCTGCGCCGCTAATGGTGAGCCCGCCCGCACCTTGCAATAACCCTGTGCCAGAGTTTACTCCAACTGCTGTGACTGCTCCGCCACTAGTGACGTTGAAGTTAGTACTATTAATTAGCTTGGTGAAGCTGCCTGTGAAAGTCAGGCCATTGGTAATGGCTCCAGCAGTCTGTTTAATCTCAGCACCATTGGTCAGAGTCCCGGTTCCTGTCTGTTCAACCAGCAGGCCGTCAGCTACGGTTTCAGCGTTATTGGCATTCTTTAGATAGGCCAAGGCAGCTGGTACGCCAGCATTAGCGCCGTTATCGGCGTTAGTAACACTTAGACCGTAGGCTGTACCGGCAGCTGTAGCATTGTCGGTCAGAATAATAGCCAGGGCGGTTTGGCTTGGGCCAGTGCCGCTAAAGGTATTATTAACCTGGACATTGCTATCATTGTCGCCATTAAATACAACGTTATTGCTGCCGGACGGCGTGAAGGTTTCGGCGCCAGTCCACGTTAAGGAGGCGGCTGGATCTATAGCTAGGGTTAGAGTAGCGCCTTGGGAGCCGCCGTTGCCGCCGGTTATACCGGTACCATTAGTAATAGAAGCGACGTAGTTACCGGAAGTTTCGCTGCCTAAGGCCACACAACTAGTACAATTTACATCATTTGCGGTGATCGTACCGGTACCAGAGGTTGTCAATGAGCCACCGGTGCCAACAACTAAAGCATTAGCGTTGGTTGCAGCAGTAATGTTGTCAAAAGAAACACTAACGTTTGTTAAATTAGAGCCGTTAAGAACCGGCAAAGCTCCGCCAGCTGTAGTTTGGACTAGTTGCGAGACGCCATTAAAGCTATTACCCTGCAGGGTAACACTTGTGCTCAGGAGACTGTTGCTAAGAGTACCGCTAGAAATATTGGATGCATTAAGGGCTGTAAGGCCAGAGCCGCTGCCTGTGAAGGAATTAGATGAGTTAGAAAAAGTATTAATACCGCTAAAGGTTTGGTTGGCGTTCAGTTTGGCTATCTGATTACCTATTGTTATACGGACGTTCCCGCCGCTTTGGTTGGTGACAATGAATTCATCGGAAGAATTGCTGGCCGGGCCAAATTGTATAGTGTTGACGTTAGTGATTAGGGGCGAACCATCGGATTCCTGAACTGTCAGCGACCCGCCGCCACTGCTAGCGTTTGCACAAAGCCACTGTTGGTTAACAGCGTTCCAAGCTAGAACCTGGCCGTCATTACAACCGCCTAGTAGGCGCAAACCGCTGGGCGTAACCTCTAGTCCTGAGTTTGAAGCGGTAGTCGCCGTAGAACCGGTGGTAGTCAAATTAAGAGTAATAGCCCCGCCGCTTAGACTAATACCTTCCCCAGCCACTGCACTTAAAGTAATACTACCGCTACTACCGCCGCCGACAAGACCATTACCAGCTACAATTTCACTAATAGAACTGCCTGAAGTCGAATTAACAACAGTTGTTGTGGTCGGTACACCAGACTCCAGTACTAGGCCAGGAGCCAGCTTTTCCCCTGTTATTGACCCATTTGCAATATTAAATGTTGTAATAGAACCATCAGCTATCTCTCCGCCTGGACCGCCCTTTATCGGCAGTATGGCAAGATCCCCTTGATTAGTACCAGGCCGGCGGCCTTGGACTAAATCACTGTTCAAATTAACAATTAAGGCCTGGTTGGTTATATCAAGTTTGGTGCTATCGAGCGATAATGTATAAACTGACTTAACTTGTCCGGTCTGGGTTGTTCCAAAGACCGAGTTTACATCCGGTATCTTATAATCCTGGGTAGCTATAGCGTATTTACCCTTATCAGCAGCACTTACCAGTGTAAGCGCGGCGCGGATAAACGGCCGCAAACTATATTTCCAGCTCTGCAGAGGTTTTAGCTTAATGTTATTACCGGTGGGATTAATTATGCCAAGACTTTTGCCGGCCGATTCCGGGCTAATCAGTAAGGCTGCTGTTAGTCCGGTAATCAGTAGTAGCACAGGGATAACTATTGCAGCTAGAATGCCTAATGCCAGCCGCCACCGCCTGTGCAGTGTATGTATATCGGCGTGATGATCGGTCACCAGCTGGCGGATGGCCAGTTCTGCCCCCGGTTGTTTTACCGTTTCTTCGTTGTCGGCTTGAGTCTTGAGAGGCTCCAGAACTTCTTCTTCAACCTCTTTTTGACGGATGAAATATTCCGAGTCCAGGAATTTCTCCAGCGTATGGCGATCGTATAGTCTTTCGCCGTGGCCATTTCGGATAGGTGATATTAAGCCTTTAGCTTCCAGCCGGCGTAGGGTGGAAGGCGAAATTTTAAGCGTACGGGCAGCTTCAGAGATTGATAACGGCTGATCTAGCTTAACTTTCTGTAGCTCATCTACAGAAAAGTAGCGGTTCTTCCCGTCTGGCCTCGACGAGCTTAAGGTTCCGGCTTTATCCCAACGTCGGACGGTATCAATCGAGACACCTAAAATCGAAGCCGCCTGGCTGATGGAAACCAGATCTTTGGATTTACCTTGGCCGTTCAAGCCGTTGCCGTTGGCCATTTTTATTTCCTTGTGCCTGCTTTTTTAGGCACTTTTGGCGATTTATTTTAGAGCATGTGTTTGTATAAATAATGTGCTCTGGTAAAAAGTGTAGCATAAGCGGTAACCTATGCAAGCCTTAACCTAGGCAATAATTATCCACTGCCTATGCATCACCCCTGTAAAGCTTTACCACTTTATAAAAAATGGCCTGATTTATGCACAGTTTTTTTAATCAAACGGCCGTCTAGCAAGCTTTTTATCATTGAAGGCGTGGTTAAGCTTTGCATAGGTTACAAAGCTCAGCCTAAATTTTGGCCTGTCAACAAAAGCTGACAAGGTTTGCATAGATGGCTGCTTGCCAGAGCCTTGAACTGTCTTTTTCGACTCTGGTAAACCTTGCATAGGTATCCGTTGTTTTTAAGGAGTTACGCTAAACAAAAAATAGCCCAGATCTCGGCATAGCTTTCCGGAGAGTGCTAAATCACAGCTATCGCTTTTCTAAAATGCAGGATGAGTAAGCTCTAGGCCCGGGCCCTATTGCCTTTGTCCTTTCGTTGGCCAGTATTTTGAGTGTGAGAGACTTGGGGGTTTATTTTATCTATTTTATCTATTGAGGCTGATCTGTTTTAATAGCCTGTACTACCTTACTGGAGTCTTTCAGGTTCTCCCAGAAAAGGATTTGAGTAGATTGAATTGCCATTTTATCTTCGGGGCCATGCAGCTCATTACCCAGCTTGATAAGGGTCAGCGGCTGTTTCTGGTTGCTTTGGCTGCTGCTGGCCTGAGGGTTGGCGCTGGTACCTGATTGCAGGTAATAAACATCTGTGATAGTCGGTGTTTGAGTTTCGGGATCATGAAGATGGCCAAAGTATACCTGCCCGTTTGTAAGAAATACCGCTTGGAACTGGGCACTTTTGGCTCTGGGCAGATTTGACCAATACACGCCAGCCAGAAGTATTGCTACAGTGACTATAAAGATGACCGCGGATCTGACTGACAATAATCTGAAATAAGCAAATATCAGTATTGCCACTACCAGTAGGAATGCCAGATAGATAAAGAGTTCTTGAGAAATCCAGCTGCTAAAACTAGCTATTATCCCTAGAATAACTACTACTACCAGTAGGCTACCGGCAAAATAGCCAGACCACTTCTTAACTCTTCGAGAATTCTTTTTTAACAGATCTAACATATGAATATACTCCCCTTATTATCTTACCCCATTCTACTTGAGTAATATCGCAAAACACAAGCGGAATACAGCAATTATAATCACAAGCTATAAACACAAGTACGGACTAAAAGACCATTCGATTACTCGGTAGTAGAAAGGGTTCTTTTCGCTGGCGGCTGACATGCTCCGTCCTTTGGGATTAGCATCTATAGCGAAAAGGGGCCTGTTCAGCCGAAACAAATTCCTCAGTTGTCTGCTAGTACGTGACGCAGTGATAATACCATTTAGCGGCCGTGGTATCGGAAGCCGTATTAACTACCATTGTAGTGGCTGTGGTGGTAACAAAAACACTCGCGGTACTCCCGAGAATAGTGGCAGCGGCAGTATTGCCGGCACTAATAACACAAAACGGGGTGTTCGTCATGGTGGCGCCAAAGGTTAGCGTTATAGTTGTGTGCGCAGTTACAGAAGTAGTAAAACAACCGGCCGTATCAGTCGAGCCCGTGCATAGGGTAGCACTACCTGCGCCTGATTCTGCTAAGTTGGTGTTGCTTAGAGCGGCGCCGCTTTGAGCTGTTTTAACTTGACCCGTAAGAGTAATTCTGCCTGTACCAGACTGTATATTTACACTTGTGGTGGTCGTAGTATTACCGATAGTGACGGTCTGGGCGACAGCGTTGTTGCCAATAAGGATAGTGCCTTGGCTTTGAATCTGGACAGCTGTACCGCCGCTACCACCTTGTATAAGTGTGGTACTGGTGGTGTTAGAAGAGCCAATGGTAACTGTTTGTACAGCGGCACCAGTAGCCAGCTGAACCGTATGAGCTGTTGCTCCGTTAAATAGTAAGGCGGCAGAGGCGCCAGTTCCGGCTTCCAGAGTCAAAGTAGAGCTAGCGTTCGCCGAGCCGACAGCTACGATGTCCGCTCCGGTGGCATCTGCACCCATATTAATTGTGGTGGTCTTGGCCACGGTATCGTTGCCGATGTTAAGAGTGCCTGTTCCGGAGTTAATGGTCGTGGAGCTTGTTGAGTTGGTAGAGCCGATAGTTACACCTTGTACGGCAGCACCGGAGCCAATAGCGATAGTGTGGGCGGTGGCGCCGTTACCGATTGCCAGGGTGCCGCTGCCGGATTCGATAGTGGTAGCCGAAGTTGTATTGGTAGAGCCAATGGTAATGCCCTGCACGGCCCCGCCGGTACCCAATTGGATAGTGTGGGCGGTAGCGCCGTTGCCGATGGCTAAAGTACCACTGCCGGATTCAATGGTGGTAGCCGAAGTTGTATTGGATGAACCGATAACAATAGTCTGAACGGCTGCGCCGGTGCCAATCTTTATACCGTGGGCGGTGGCACCGTTGCCTATTTGGATAGCAGTCGCCGAGGTTCCAGCCTCTAAGGTCAAAGTAGAGCTAGAGTTCGCCGAGCCGACAGCTACGATGTCCGCTCCGGTGGCATCTGCACCCATATTAATTGTGGTGGTCTTGGCCACGGTATCGTTACCGATATTTAAGTTACCAGTACCGGCTTGAAGTGTTAGCGAACTGGTGGAGTTAGTAGAGCCGATAGTTACACCTTGTACGGCAGCACCGGAGCCAATAGCGATAGTGTGGGCGGTGGCGCCGTTGCCAAGGTATAGATTAGCCGAGGCGGCAGTAGCATCAATGGTCAAATCGCCGGTGTCTGTGGTCCAGCTGGCCGAGGCATGGCTGGTGAGCGTTAAGGCGGTCGCTGAAGCTGGAGCTATAGTTACAGAGCCGCTGCCAGTCGAGATATTCGAAGCATTCAAACTAGTTAAATTAGCTCCTGATATTACCGGCAATATTCCTCCAGCTGTAGTTTGTACTAGCTGGCTGACGCCGTTGAAACTGTTGCCTTGCAAAGTAACAGTGTTAGGCAAGTAGGTTGAGCTAACAGTTCCTGAAGAGATATTCGAGCCATTTAAAGACGTTAAGTTAGCGCCTGATAATACTGGTAGTATACCGCCAGCTGTCAGTTGTACTAGCTGTGAGGTGCCATTGAACGTATTCCCTTGAAGCGTAACATTGGTTGACAAACGGGCATCGGCAACAGTTCCAGAAGATATATTGGTACCGTTTAAAGAAGCTAGGGAGGCGCCACTGCCTGAGAAGACACCGGCAATAATAGTCCCTGATATATTGACATCGCCTGTTTCTTGCGTCCCCGGGCTAGTAGTCTGTAACGATAAGCAAACTCCATAGGAGCAAGAAGCCGTGCCTGACGGGCCCTGCGGCCCTTGTGACCCTTGTGACCCTTGTGATCCTTGGGCGCCGTTAGTCCCACGTGGGCCTTGGCTGCCAGCAGCGCCAGTAGGGCCGATAGGTCCCGCAGGACCGGCTGGTCCCCTTGGGCCTGGCTGCCCCTGTGGCCCGGTTTTACCTTGTAAGTAAACTAGTTTTTGGTTCAATGTAGTAGTTTGAAGCTGTAGCAAGGCAGAAGATGACTGGTTCCCAACGGTCAGCTTCGAAGTAGAAGCACTTAAAACGGCTTTCGGGGTTTGCGAGCTCCCTATTGTCCCCCAGTGAGTAGTAGCTGCCATTGCCACAACGGCGGTCATGCCAATTACCCCTAGAATGGCTATTGGCAAATACTCTTTCTCAAAGCCATACTTTCTCAAGCGTGCGGCCGGCATAGCGAAATTGAGGCCAATATCGGCTTTGTGCCATCCAAGGTTTTTAATGCCCGTCGTTAAACCTGTAGCCTTACTTTTTAACAACTCTTTGTTAGGCAGGTATTTATTAAGACTATTCACCGCCGAAAGGGGTGGTTGGAGGTTGATGTTTGGCTTATTTGGCCTATATTGTCTCAACTCTTTAATTTTTGGATTCAGTCTGGCTGCCATCCCCGCAATCGAGATCTCCTTAAACGGGATGCTGCCGGATAAACTTTTATAAAGCTTGGCAGCCATCGGTCTTGATTTATTTAATAGATTGACTGGTAGGGCGGCCGAAGCTTTTAACTGCCCTCCTAGGGTCACATTTGTTTGTTCAACCAAAAGCTTGTGTGAGCGTTGCAGGCGTTTACGGCAGCGGGCTGAACATGTTTTAGCACCACGCCTACCCATAAAAGGCCGGTTACAACTAATACAAGTTAAGTTTTTTTGTTTTGCCATTATTTGTTTTGCTAGTATGGCTGACCATAAGTATCAAGCACAAGCGTGACGCTGTCAAGGATAATAAGTGTAACATTATACCTTAGAATTGCGATTTGCAGACTTATGCACAGCTTTTGAGTAGATTAAATGTTTAAAGAATAGCTTTTGTGCTTTTTTAGCTCCAAAGTAGGCCGGACTCTATTGCCTTTCCCTTCTTCATGTATAATAAGAAATATGATACACAATAAACACCTGTGCACTTGGTCTGGTTTTATCAGATCTTTCTCGATTGGCTTTCGAGAGTAGTTTTTAGCATCTATCACTGGTTATTAGCTGCCTCTCGAAGGCAGTTTTTTAATATCAGCCTAACCAGGAGATGCAACAATGAAATACGAATTTTTTAGACACGAGCCAGAACCAGATTACGAAGTAAGCGGCTTTCGGGAGTATTTTGTCGATGATTTCGGCATCGTCGATTCTTCTGCTGAGGATAGGGTGATTTACGTATTCAGGCGCTCAGCAACGGATGCCGCCCGTAACCTAGGGGCTGTTTCCTGCGCAGATCCCATTGAACGAGCACGCCAAGTAGTAATTGCTGCCAGGATTACCGAACCCGAACAACAAAGATCGATTCTCTAGAATGTCTACAGAAACTCCATAGATCCAAGAAGTCCAAGTATCAGCGCAGCAAAATAAGCAGCAAAGCGGTGAGCTCTATCCCTGTTCCTCTTCCGAGCGTATAATTTACGGCGTGAACAGGATTAAAGAAAGTCTATTATTTATAGCCGTTATTAGTGGCACTGTTTATCTACTAGAGGGCAATCCGGAGAGCTCTTTAGCCCACACCATAAGGATAATCTCATTGATCTCTCTGGTCATTTCACTGATTGTCAGTGCGATATTTTTATATTTCGACCTAGAACACAGGTCAAAACCCTAGCCGCCGGGCTCTATCCCCTTTCCTCCGCGCTTAAAAATGCCCCAGGCAGTTGAAAAACAGTCAATTTATAGTAGCGACAATAATGTGCGACCTACCAACCGGCAGTATCGACCGTGTACATAATAGCTCCGCGCCACGCCGAACCAGGCACGCCTCCGCCCACCTCCATGTTTGTGCTGTCAATATAATCGACAGACAGAGCTTTTGCTGAGCCGCTATTATCGTACCAAGCCATCGCCATAATGACTCTTGATGAAGCATTAGATATACCGTGGGCCATAACAGCGGTACCCGACCCATCCAGCGTACCTGTATAACGTGCGATCTTCCAGGATGGATCATTGCTACCAGCTTGCAGAAAACCGCTGATGTCCAGGTTGGCGCCATTAAGGGTTAGGACTGCACCTGATTGCACTCTCAGCGTTTCTGTGCCGCCCGCACTGACCGAGGTTGTGCTGCCGCCAGGGCTAAAAATACCACTGCCGTTGGTGCCAAAGGTTATGGCCGGTTGGGTAGCGCTACCAGCAACCCCTATAAATTGGCCTCCGCTCTGGATAGAGCCGTTCGCTTTAAGGTTGCCTGCGACCAAAAGCTTATAGCCCGAAGCGCTATTGGCTCCAATAGCTATAGCCCCATGCGCAGTATCAATAAATAACGCGTTATTGCCAATGTTTAGGTTGTTCGGGGCAGATAAGCTAGAGGCTTGGATAGTCAGCGTATTGCTGGCGCTGCTGCCTATGATTGTATTGCCAAGGCTGGTAAAACCATTTTTATCAAGCTGGATATAAGCTGTCCCCGGCTGCCCCAGCTGCAAAGAAGTAGTGCTGATACCGAGCTCCCACTGCACAGCATTTGTATCTTCAAGCAGAACCGCTGGCTCCCCATTTAGCAGGCCAGCCCTGACATTGGCGCTGCCTCGGGCAGTGCTGGTGATTCCAGATTCTACCTGCAGCCCTTCCGGCGCCGCTGCACCGACTCCAACCCCCCTGTTCTTGGTGTTGATATACAGGGTGTTATCGCCGTTGAAAGTGCTGGAAGAAGCAGCTATTTTCTTGAAGCCGATGGCGGACAAGGCGCTATAGTTGTTTATTCGCCTAAAAAGTATTGCCGAAACGGCCATATTGCCTACAAGTAAGACCAGAAGAACGATAATTATTATCTGTAAACGGTGGCTGGAGGCGTATTTTTTAGCCCGATCAAATGCCGAGCCCAAAGGAGGGGCAGCCGGTGGCGGGCCGGATTTATAGCTTTGCCCAGAAATGTTTGTGTTTTGGTTTTCCATATGGGGCGTTTCACTGCTAATCATAGCATAATCGGTTTGTACAAGAGGCATAGCGGCGCCCCCAGGATCTGCAAGATTTGGTTGGATCACTTTTGGTTGGGTCACTTTTGGTTGGATTATTTCAGGCTGCATAATTCAATTCACCCTCAGGTATCGTTTCCAAGGACCAGCCTTGGAAACTAAAGTTCGCTGGCATTTGCAAGCTCCTCTTTTATGTCATCAAGAACACGTTTATGGGCTTCATAGTCTGCAACAAACTTGTCGTATTCTCCTCTATCGAACATACCCAGTATTGGAGCAGGATCAATCCAACCAGCGTGTTTTCGTCTTAAATAATAATCAAGGCTTGAAAACGGCCAGTTTTTATAATCTATAGGGTTTAGATGGAGATAACGTGAAATATGCTGCAAGTATTCATCGCTACTAATTTGGCTAGCTTTAAAAATATCCTGAAAAAGCGGCCCCACCCTTTTATTTTTTTTATTGAAGTAGATTGTGTAGCTAGTGGATACACCTTTCATTAGCCTTGTTATTGCATCCGGAGACTTTTGGTACACAAGCAAGTGAAAGTGATTAGGCATCAGGCAGTAGGCCAGTAGTTGTAATTGTTCGTGAAGCCATTCATATTCCCGACCCTTTTTATCCTTAATGGGGGCCGTGTCCAAATATCTCTTCAGTAAATTCAGAAAAACTCGGCAATCGTCATCATCTAAGAAAATTTTGCGTTTATTAACACCTCGGTTATAGATATGATAATAGCTGTCTGGAGAGTAAATTTTCACGCGGTTTCTACTAGGCATAATTATGTTTTACTCCTTTTTGCACCCGTTTCCAAGGACCAGCCTTGGAAACGGGAATTACCTAGGGTAGTTTGATACCTAAGCGCTGCGTAGTTTCTCATTAGAAAGGCCTCAGATCACAAGTACTTAATGAGTAAAGCGTAATGGTGCCACCGCTAATGGCTTTGGCCCGCAGTTGCCAGGTGCCAGCGTTAACACCGTTAGCCAGGATTGCCGTGTAGCCAAGTTCAAACCGGTTGCTGCCATTGGTTGATGTAACTATCTGGAACGGCGTGCTGCTATTGGGGTCGTCATAGGTGTTACTGGTCACAAACTGATCGCCAGCGCTTTGGTCGCTAGTCTTCATGAAAGTGGCCGTGTAATTATTGGGTGATGCCGGCCCGTTCATCGATATATTGCCGCCGTTACCGGTCACAGAAACCAGCAATGAACACTGCAGCAGATAAGACTTACTGGCACCTACCGCAAAGCCCATATCATTCACATTGCTATAGCTGGTGCCACTAAAGGCCTGGTCGGCTGTCTTGACGGTAGTTTGGGCGCCGTAAACACAGTTTTCCCAGGCGCCATTTTCATAACAACGGAATTTGCCCAAAGAGGCATTGTAATACATCGCCCCGTTAGTCCCCGCTGGGTCGCCAGCCGTCGTCTTGTTGGATAGTACCAGTAGCTCGCCAGTTGTATCGCCGGCCGGATTACCGACATAAATACGCATATTAGTCGTATCGGCAACTAGCAGGATATTACCAGTTGACCCCTGTACTTGGAAGGCTGTGGTGGAATTAGCCGTGTTTTCGGCCAGGACCGTACCGGTAAAGGTATTGTTGCCGCTAAAGCTGTTGTTAGCGTTGAGCAAAGCGATGTTGGCGGCATCGGAAAGACTGGCCGTAGAAATTTGCACGCCATTGATGCGATAGGTTCCACTGGTGTTAATATCGCCGCCCACGTCTAACGTGTAGGCCGGTGCGGCCGCGGCTATGCCTATGCGTGTATCCAGCGTATCGGCCTTAAACAAATTGCTGGTGCCGGCGGCGTTTTGGATCTGGAAGGCAGAGATGCTGTCGGCAGGATTCTGAAAAATGGCAGTGGTGTTGGCGGCTAACTGAGTAGCATTAGCGTCTATGCTTAGTAGGTTAGTAGCAGCTGAGTTTTGGACCTGGAAGACTATTGGCTGGCTGTTGGAGTTAATGTAGGTGGCAGTATTGGCTGCCCAGGCCATGGTTGGGTTAGCTGCACCGGCGAAGCTAGTCAGGTTAGGATCTGTGTTACCAAAGTTGTAGATGTTGCTGGCATCAGTATTGGTTAGGGTGCCGGTGCCAGAAGCGAACCAGAGCACGTCGGAATCGATTGGAGTGGTGCCATTTCCACCTATATCAAACAGGCTGGATAATCCGCTGACAGTCCCGGAAGCCGGCGTAGAAACAAAGCCAGAGCCATTAAGACTTAGCCCAATTTGGCTGGCAGTCCATGAAAAGATAAGTGTTTTGAAGTCCCCGGCATTGAAAGTATCGGAAACAGCTTCAGAAGCACTTGCCCCGCCAGCTGTGCGAGTAACATACCACTGGTTAAGCGAGTCATTCCAATAGATTATATAACGGTTATTATTGGTACCGTCAGTCCAAGAGAATATTCTAGTGTTAGACGTTGGAGGCGTAGTAGAGACCCAGCCCATCCTAGCTCTTATGGCTACCCAACCCTGTGTCGCGTTGAGATTACTTGAAGGCGCTTGCACCCGGGCAGCGCTGCGGCTGGCCGTGCCGCCGTTGGTATCTACATACGGTGTGGCGATGGCTTTTTGCTCCATTTGGGCACCATCAATCCAAACAGTTCCACCGGTGGCCTGCGATTTAACAAGTAGCGAGCCGGATGCAGTAGAAGTAGCCGTAGCGGAAACAGTTACTTTGGTCCAAGCATCCCTTGTAGTCATATTACTGCTATATGTTGCCGGGAATGCTGAACCTCCTATGAAGAGATTAACGTTACTCCCTGTTCCGCTTGGCGAATAAATCCAGGCTGAGAAAGTGTAGGTAATACCACTAGTGAACGTTGTGGATTGAGGAACTACCACAGCCTCCCCCGCGACCCCATAGATTGCTTTTACAGACCAGCTACCGAACTTAGCCCTAGTAGAATCACGGGTTATGCCGCCAGTAGTGCCTGAACCGTCCCAACCAGTAAGGTTGTTTTCTACGCTGCCATTAGTGACTAGGTTAGTGGTGCCTTCCCATATGCCGTAGCTGGAGTCTGGCGGGGTTCTGCCATCGCCTTGGGTGTTGGTGGTCCTAATCGCGTCAGTTATTTCATTACCAGAAGTAGCTAGAGTTGTGCCGGTAGCGGCAGATTGCTGAATCAAGCCAGAGCCGTTAACACTTAGAGTAGCCGTCGGAGTAGCTGTGCCTATACCTATTCTAGAGTCTGTGGTATCGGCTACCAGCAGGTTGCTGGTACCGGCAGAGTTTTGGATCTGGAAGGCGGTGGTGGAGTCAGTGCTATTTTGGAATAGGGCCAAGCCGTTGTTGGTGAAGTTGCCGGTGATGGTGCCGGAGCCGCCAGCCGATATGTTATTGCCAACAACCAGTGAGCCGGAAGTCTGTAGTGTGGCGGCAGCGCTACGGTAAAGGTTGGCGGATGTGTCGTTGCCAAAGATTAAGGCTGAGGTAGCTGTAGTGGCAGCCTGCAGGTTTACGGCAGACAGGCTGCTGTCCACGCTTAGCAGGCTGGAGCCAGAGCTATTCTGAACATTAAAGACTAGTGGTGAGCTTGTCGAACCATTGATGTAGCTGGAGTTATTAGCCTGCCAGACCATGGTTGGTGTGGAGTAGCCCGGAAAAGATGAGAAGCCTGGGTCGGTGTTGCCAAAGGCGTAGATATTACTGGCATCAGTGTTAGTCAAAGTGCCTGTGCCGGCAGAGAACCAAAGAACATCACCATCAAGCTGGTGGTTTATATCACCAGAGCCAATATTAAAATTGGATGCAAGGGTCGGCGTACCGGTACGAGCGGTCGAAGTGAAATTTGCCCCATTGACTGAAACGTATACGTTGCCCGAGTCCCACGCTCCAATAACGGTTATTGTGCTGCCCGCTGCAAATGAAGTGGCTTGGCTGACTTCGTAGGTGGTACCGCCACCCGCCTGAGAATCCGTTCTTACTACACCATTCTGTATATAAAGTTCTATTTGGTCGCCCAAACCGGTATTAACATGAAACAATTCCGCATAGCCGTTAGGTACTGCGTTGGAGGCATATGGCAGTCTTATGCGTGTCGCTACCCAACCTTTAGCCCCGCTAAGAAGACTTGAAGGAGCTTGAACCTGAGCGGCGTTGCGGCTGGCGGTCGAACCGTTACTGGTTTCTACGTAAGGTGTGGCGATTGCTTTTTGCTCAACCTGTACTCCGTCTATGTACCAATCAATTGACGTTCCGCTTCCTGGGCTAAAACGAAACGCTCCGTAAGTTTTACCGTCTCCCGTAGGGATAGTGCCCATCGCCGTTATCCTCGTCCATGTTCCTGAAGTAACGGAAGCGTTGCTTGACTGTATTGGGCATGACGCTTGGTCTGTAGAACACAAAGCAACTGAACCCGTCTTGCTAGACCCAGATGCCTGATAAACCCAAGCGCTGACAGTATATGTGGAGCCTTGTGTCAGAACTGATGTATTGCCCCATGTCGTATAATCGCCGGAGTAACTAAGAGTTGCTTTATAGGCAGCGCTACCGAATTTAGCTACAGCAGTTGAGCGCCCTACTCCGCCACTCCATCCGGTTGCGTTAGTTTCCAGACCGCCATTAGTAACTAGGTTGGTTGTTGCTTCCCAGATGCCGTAGGAGCTGTCTGGTGGTGTTCTACCATCACCTTGGGTGTTAGTAGTTCTGGTAGCATCGGTTATTTCGTTACCACTGACAGTCAAGGTTGGGTTGCTGGTAGATGATGCTTGGATTAGGCCTGTACCGTTTACCGCAAGCGTGGCGGTAGGAGTATTAGTACCAATGCCTATGCGGGTATCAGTCGTATCAGCCACAAACAGATTAGAGGTGCCGGCCTGGTTCTGTATCTGGAAGGCAGAAGTGGAGTTTGTGGAATTCTGGGCCAGGACGGCTCCGGTATCGCTGACGGACAGGACATTGGTACCGGTGTTTTGTAGTTGCAGTAAGTTATTACTGCCAGTCTGATTAACGTTCAGCCCGATATTGTTGGCGGTTTGAATATCTAGTTTGGCGCCTGGGGCATTGGTACCGATACCCACCCTGTTGTTAGTGGTGTCCACATTAAGCACGTCTGTGCCAGCTGAGTTTTGGACTTGAAAGAGAGTTGTGGAATCGTTGCTGGTGCCAGCTTTGAGCACTATTGTCTTACTGGGCGAAGTGGTAATTATGGCTGCTGGGCTAGAAGAGTTATTATAGGCATCCTGCAAAGTTCCGCCGCCGCCCCCACCTCCGCCGGTACCGCACGAGCCGAAGGTCAGTTGGGTAGCATCTACCGAATCTATCTGTAAACACTGACCTTGGGTCGGCACCGCGGTTGGCAGGTTCAAGGTGTAAGACTGGCTTAAGGCGCTAGTTGCAGCGATAGTTACACCGTAGCCGCCGGCATTGGTAGAGTTAAAGACAATCTGGCCATTAGCGCCGCTAGAGCCTGGGGTACCCAAGTTAACTAATCCGTTGGTGGTGTCTACACCAAGAACTGTGCCGCCAGTGGCATTCTGAACCTGGAAGGCAGTGGTGCTATTAGTTATATTCTGGAAGCTAGCGCTAGCATTGGCAGACAACTTAGAGATATTGGCATCGACATTAAGCAAGCCAGAGCCGGTAGAATTCTGGACGCTGAACACCAAGCCTTGGTTGGCGCTATTAATATAGTTGGCGGTATTGGCCTGCCAGACCATAGTCGGTGCCCCCAAGACCGGGAAGCTGGCAAGGTTAGGGTCGGTGTTACCAAAGTTGTAAATATTGCTAGCATCAGTGTTAGTTAGAGTACCTGTGCCGGCGGCGAACCAAAGAACATCGCTATCAATCTGTCCGGGATCCCAACCAAACTTCCCAATCCTTAAGACCGTTCCGGTAAGATCAGGGTTACCAACGGTGCGATTAACAACACGGAAAACATTGCCATTCCCAGAAATCTTCATTTGAGATGATGTCCAAGCTACTATTACGGTATTGAGATTGCCTGACGCTAGGTTCACATCCCCCACATTACTATTGACAACATCAGCACTTCCTCCGTTGTGAATTTCTAACATAGCTTGAGTTGCGTCCCCAGCACCCGCGACATCCAATTCATTGGTCGTAGTGCCACTATCAATAGATATTATGGGAGGCCAGCCACTAAATGATATGCCCGGCCTAAGACGAATTGCCATCCAGCCTTGTGCTGAAGTAATTACATTCGAAGGTCCAGTAACTCCTGCGGCGCTGCGGCTGGCGGTTGAACCGTTGCTGGTTTCCACATAAGGCGTAGCGTAGGCTTTTTGCTCAATCTGAACACCGTCAACCCAGAAAGTTGTAGCCTGGATACCATTAGTCCATATCTGTACACTTGCAGTTTGGGCTCCAGTGCCACTCAGTGCTCCGGTAAACGTTACCCTTTGCCAAGCATTATTACCTGTAAACGATGTAGTGCCGATAGCGCCAAGCCCAGCAGTAACTGCTCTTAGTTGTAAGGTCGCTCCCGAAGCCGCCCACACCCAAGCAGAAAATGTATATGTTTGGCCACCCGTGCCATTGCTAGACGCATCCGATTGATAGGCACCCTCATTATTAACCAAACCTGGCGTAATTACCTTCAGGCTGGCCGTACCGAACTCGGCTTTTGCAGTATCACGACTAATAGTTTCCCCGCCCGTCTCGCCAGCCCAAGTTGTGAAATTATTCTCCATACCACCATTAGTAACCAAGTTGGTGGTAGATTCCCATATCCCATAGCTACTGTCGGGCGGGGTGCGGCCATCACCTTGGGTGTTTGTTGTACGGCTGGCATCAGTTATTTCATTGCCGCTTACAGTCAGTGAGTTAGTTGCCGCACTCTGCTGAATCAGACCGCTGCCGCTGACAGTTAAGGTAGAGGTGGCACTGGCTGTGCCTATGCCTATACGGCTATCGGCAGTATCGGCCACTAATAGGTTTGATGTACCGGCGGCGTTCTGGATCTGGAAAGCGTTTGTAGAGTCAGTGGTATTTTGGAACTTAGCGTTAGCGCCAGCTACTACCAGTGAGCTATCGGTTTTTAGGGTATTAGCGGCACTACGGTAGAGGTTGGCGTCGTTGCCCAGGACTAAGGCTGCAGTACTGTTAGTAGCAGCCTGTAGGTTGACCGACATCAAGTTAGAGTCAACGTCAAGCAAGCTATTGCCACTGGAGTTCTGGACATTAAAGGTTATGGATGAGTTGTTAGAGTTATTGATGTAGCTGGAGTTATTAGCCTGCCAGACCATAGTGGGCGTGGAGTAACCCGGGAAGCTGGAGAAGCCCGGGTCAGCATTGCCAAAGCCGTAGATATTGCTGGCATCAGTATTAGTCAGGATGCCGGTGCCAGTAGCAAACCACAAAATGTCGCCATCAAGTGCTCCAACGCCTGTACCACTTTCTGCTGAACCGATATTGAATGTCGAAGGATAGCCTGTACCACTTGTCGCTGTATTACTAACTGATACAAAAGCGCCACCATTAAGGCTCAAGTAAAGGTTAGTGGCAGTCCAGGCAAATGTTACAGTGACTAAATCACCTACATTACCACTGTAATTGATGGCAACTGTGTTTTCAGAACCAGTAACTTGTCGTCCTGCACGCAGCTGCGTGCCACTAGAAGAATTATAGTAGAGATGGAGGGTCGTGTTGCTATTAACATTCCAAGAGAAAAAACTGTGGGTGGGCTGGCCAGAACCAGTCGGAGCATCAATTCTGGCACGGACGGACATCCAACTCTGGATATTATTTATTAGGCTTGCTGGAGCCGATGCAGCCGCATCACTGCGGCTGGCGGTTGAACCGTTGCTGGTTTCTACATAAGGTGTAGCGATGGCTTTTTGCTCAACCTGTACGCCGTCGTAATAGACTGTTTCACCGGTGAAGTAACCACTACCTCCTCCTTCGTAGAACATACCTAGAACAAGATTGTTGGAGTTGCCCGGAGTGAAGGTAACAGTGTAGCGTGTCCATACTCCCGCTTGAGCCTGTATCTGTGGACCATAGGCATTCCACAAGGTTGTAGCGTCGCTAGCCCTGAGTGAGTAAGTGGCCGTTTCTACCGGTTTAAACCAGAGCGAAGCTGTGTACTGGGTTCCTGTAGTCGGCGCAAATCCTGTGGACCCACCTATGTATGGATTAGTCGAACCAGATAAAGCAAGTGAAGCAGATCCGAATTTAGCCCGGGAAGTTGTCCTAGCAGCAGTACTGGCTGACCATGCGCCCCACCCCGTAGTATTATTCTCAAATCCGCCATTAGTAATCAGGTTGGTCGTGCCTTCCCATATGCCTTCGCTGGAGTCTGGCGGGGTTCTGCCATCGCCTTGGGTATTGGTAGTCCTGGTAGCGTCAGTTATCTCGTTACCAGAGACAGTCAGTTGTGGGTTACTGGCAGAGCTGGCTTGGATTAAGCCGGTGCCATTTACCGAAAGGGTGGCCGTAGGCGTAGCTGTACCTATACCTATTCTAGAGTCTGTGGTATCGGCTACAAAGAGGTTAGATGTGCCGGCAGCATTTTGGATCTGGAAGGCGGCGGTAGAGTCAGTAGTGTTCTGGAAGAGGGCGGTGCCGACATCAGTTAGGTTACCATTTACGTCTACAGAAAACTTGCTGGAGGGGTACAGGCCGGATT
>Ga0116108_1000715_pt1 | contig 18508 bp, 17 predicted proteins | sample June2015DPH_6_15_FD_88970 | JGI IMG/M metagenome (GOLD analysis project Ga0116108, IMG submission 88970) | Peatland microbial communities from SPRUCE experiment site at the Marcell Experimental Forest, Minnesota, USA - June2015DPH_6_150 | ecosystem: Environmental > Terrestrial > Soil > Wetlands... | reverse complement strand
GCAAGAAGAACGCCGAGGAGATGGCGAAGCAGCGCGAGCGCTTTGTGCAGGGAGCGACGCAGCGCGGTTTTCCGCCGAGGAAGATCGAAAAGATTTTCGACCTGATGGCTCAGTTTGCGGGATACGGGTTTAATAAGTCGCACTCGGCGGCGTACGCGCTGCTGGCGTATCACACCGCGTACTTGAAGACGCACCATCCGATCGAGTTCATGGCGGCGCTGCTGACTTCGGTGACGGGCAGCACGGATGACGTGGTGAAGTACATCAACGAATGCCGCGAAATGGGAATTGCGGTCGAGCCGCCCGATATCAACGTCAGCGATGCGAATTTTACACCGCACGGGCAGGCGATCCGCTTTGGGCTGGCCGCGGTGAAGAACGTTGGCGGAAATGCGATCGAGTCCATTGTCGCGGGGCGGAAGAAGCTCGGGCGAAAGTTCCGGTCGTTCTACGAATTCTGCGAGGAAGTGGACCTGCGGCTGTTGAACAAGCGCGTGCTCGAGTCGCTGATCAAGAGCGGGGCCATGGATTGTTTCGGACGCCGGGCGCAGCTCATGCAAGCGTTAGACACGGCGATCGAGCAGGCGCAGAAAGTGCAGAGGGACGCGGAGTCGGGACAGCACGGGCTGTTTGGCGTGTTTGCGGATGAAAGCGCGCAGGCGGCGAGCGATGCGCTCCCCAACGTGCCCGACTGGGATGAACATACGCGGCTGGCGGCGGAAAAGGAAATCCTCGGGTTTTTTATTACCGGGCATCCGATGGAAAAGTACAAAGAGAAGCTCGCCGACCTGAATGCGCTCTCCACCCAGGATATTGCTGCAATGAAGAAATCCACCGCCAAGGATGAGAACATCACGACTGCGGGTTTGATTTCGGGACTTCGAGTTGCAAAGTCAAAAAGAGGCGAGCTGTGGGCGCAAGCGGCGCTCGAAGATATGTTGGGGAAGGTGGAACTGCTGGTCTTTCCCGAGGCCTACAAGAAGCTCGCGGAGAAAGTAAAGCTCGAGGTTCCGGTGCTGATTCGGGGTGGCGTGCGCATTGAAGAAGGCGCTAATCCAAAACTCACGGCCAACGACATCATTCCGCTGGACGAAGCTCGCGTGCCGTTGCCGAAGGCGCTGCGTATAAGAATTCCTCTCGGGAGCGCGACCGGCAGCACGGTCGATGCGCTGCACGCGCTCTGCAGCGAGCGCAAGGGCGAGGCGAAGGTGCTCTTCGACGTGGAGCGGGAAGGCGATTTCATGGTGGTGATGGAAGCCGAAGGCTATAATGTGATGCCGGACCGCAGTTTTTTGGGCCGTGTGGAAGAGCTGTGCGGGCGCGGCAGCGTGCGCGTCATCAGTTGATTCGTGCAAGTGAACCGATGCGGCCGATGAGACGAGCGAAAATAAAGCGGGCAGAAAAGTCAGGTTCTAGCGCGAAAAACGGCGCGGAGAATGCCGCCGTCGCCGGTACGGACTTTATGCTCTCGATTGTGGAAGCGCATCAACCCCGAAAGAATGGGAACGTCATCAAGATGGATTCTGGACTGAAGGCGCAGAAGGAACTGGAAAAAATCGAGGGGCAGATCACGCGGCTGCGGGCGCTGGAGGGGCAGAACACGGAAACGCTCCGCCAGATTCAGCAATTGCATGAGCGGGTGAACGACCTTCGCCGCGAGATTTCTTCGCACTTGAACGCGTGGGAGCGCACGGAACTGGCGCGTCATCCGCAGCGTCCCTACACGCTGGATTATATCGAGCGCATTTTTACCGACTGGAGCGAAATTCACGGCGATCGCGGCTTTCGCGACGATCCGGCGATTGTTTGCGGGATGGCTCGCTTTCACGGCGAGGAAGTCATCGTGGTGGGCCAGCAGAAAGCGCGCGACGCGAAACAGCGCGTGTATCGAAACTTTGGCATGCCTCACCCGGAAGGATACCGGAAAGCGCTGCGGGTCATGAAGATTGCGGAGAAATTCAAGCGTCCGATTCTTACGTTCGTAGATACCGACGGCGCCTATCCCGGACTGCACGCCGAAGAGCGTGGTCAGGGAGAAGCCATCGCCCGCAACCTGCTGGAGATGGCGCGGCTGGAGGTGCCGATCATTGCGACCGTGATTGGCGTCGGCGGCAGCGGCGGGGCGCTGGCGATTGCCGTAGCCGACCGTGTGTTGATGATGGAAAACTCGGTTTACTCGGTGATTTCGCCGGAGGGCTGCGCGTCGATCATGTGGCGCGATGCCAGCAAGAAAGCTCTGGCGGCGGAGGCCATGAAGATCACGGCCAAAGACCTAAACGAGTTGGGCTGCATTGATGCCATCATCCCGGAACCTCCCGGAGGCGCGCATACCGACCATGCGCAGGCAGCGGAGTTGCTTGACCGAGCGCTGCAGCAGCATCTGGCCGCGATAAAGCAACTGCCGGTCGGCGATTTGCTCGAGACCCGCTATAAGAAATTCCGCAACATGGCGCAGTTCTTTCAGGTGGAAGCGTAAGAACTGCGCATCGGCCCTCGTTCCGTACGAATTCCGTGGAGTTCGAGAGTCGCCTGAAACCTGCGCTTGCATCTGTTTATCCTGTATGATATCATGATATCACATCAGCGTTGGGAGGATGCGCCATTGGCCCAATTCGTCGTCCGCAATATCGAGGATGCCGTCAAGGCCCGATTGCAGCGCCGCGCGCGGCAGAACGGCCGTAGCATGGAAGAGGAAATACGGGATATTCTGCGCAGCGCTGCGGTCGAAGAACCTCTTCCGACAGGCGGGTTGGGGGCCGAAATCGCTACTTTGTTTACCAAGGTCGGGCTCGAGTCCGACATTCCTGAGCTGCGGGGACACAAAGTTAAGCCCGTCCATTTTGAATCATGATCATTCTGGATACGAACGTCCTTTCGGCGCTGATGCGCCAAGTGCCCGAGCAGAACGTTGTCACTTGGCTCGACCGGCAACCTCGGACATCGGTATGGACCACTTCGGTGACGGTCTTTGAAGTCCGGTTCGGGTTGCAGATTCTGGCGGGGGGGAAGCGGCGAACTCTGCTCACCGAGGCGTTTGAGGAACTTCTCGCGAGAATGGGTCGGCGAGTCCTCACCTTTGATGTAGCGGCTGCGCTCCAGGCAAGCGATCTGATGGCAGCGCGGCACAAGAAAGGCCGCCCCGGCGATCTTCGCGATACGATGATTGCCGGGATTGCGCTCGCGCAACACGCCACGCTTGCAACTTGCAACACTGTGCATTTCGAAGATGCTTCAATTCCACTCGTCAATCCTTGGACCATCTAACGGTGCCGCTGGCGTTTTGCTAGGAATGAAGATCCTCTCCCTACAGGATCGGCAAGTGCAGGCACGGCTGCACCAGGGAATCCAGCGAGTTGATCTGTTCTAATGCCCGTTCCACGAGCGACGCCTTGCACTCCTCCAGCGTAATCAGAAAGGGCAGGTGTGATTTCGGGCAGCCCGGTTTCTGCAGCACCGAGTCGATGTTGATGCCGCACTGGGAGAGAATTGTCGCGAGGCTTGCGATGATGCCTGGCCGGTCCCTCACCATGAAGCGTAGATAGTGCTTGGTGGTGAAATCGGCAGTGACGGCAGGCGTCTTCTCGACCGGCTGTCCGGCATAACTCATCGCGGATTGCTTAGCGCGCGCGATGGCCAGAATGTCGGACACGACCGCGACCGCCGTTGGATGTCCGCCCGCACCGTGGCCTCCAAAGACGGTCTCGCCACCGTAAGTTCCGGTCGCCATCACCAGGTTTTGGCTGCCTTCGACGCGCGCCAAAGGCGATGCGAGTTCGACCAGTGCCGGCTGGACCGCGGCAAACAAATCGTCGCCCTTCAACTCTGCCCAGGAAATCTGGCGAATCGTGCAACCAAGCTGGTTCGCGTATTCAAAATCAACCGAGTCGATTGCTGCAATCGAGCGCGCCACGATGCTCTCAGGTCTGACGTTGCAGTGCAGTCCGACTCGCGCCAGGATGGCGAGCTTGGCCCGCGCGTCCAGGCCGTCGATGTCTTCGGTCGGATCGGCCTCGGCGAAGCCCAGCTTCTGCGCCTCCCGCAGAGCGGTGGCGAAGGAAATGCCGTTGCTCTCGATCTGGCTGAGAATGTAGTTGCAGGTGCCGTTGAGAATGCCGCAGATTTTGAAGAGTTCATCGCCGGCCAATCCCTCATGCAATCCGGAAATCACCGGCACGCCGCCCGCCACCGACGCGCCAAAAACGATTTGCTGTTTCATCTGGCGGCCAGGCCGATCAATTCGGGGCCGCAGTGCGCGATCAATTGCTTGTTGGCGGTGACCACGGATTTGCCCGACGCGAGCGCGCGGCGGATCCAGTCTTCGGTGGGCTGAAGGCCGCCCATCACCTCGACCACAATGTCCACGCCGGAAGATAAAACATCGTCGATATTCTCCGTCCACTGCACCGAGGAGGGAAGCCAGTCCACTTTTTTTCGCGCCACGTTGCGATTGAGGACGTGGGTCAGGCGCAGGTGGGTGTCCGAGCGCTCGCAAAGAATTCTCGCCACCGAACTCCCGACCGTGCCGAAGCCAACGAGAGCCACGTTGCAGCTTTGTGCGCCGTCGTTTCTTGTGCCAACTTGTTTTTCTCCAACGGCATCGCTGTTGCTGCGGGCATTGCGTTTCGAGGGACCTGTCATCGTTCTATTATCGCCGAAGCGGGGTTGGCGGCTGTGTAGCCTGCGCCGAACTCCAACCCAACATCGCCGCCCAAGCGGAGCTTGAACGGCCCTCCCGTTGCTAGAATAGGTATTAACTCGTGTTGATTAAAAAACCTGCACCCGGTCTTTTGGAATCATAGGGTTAGGAGAAAAATCCCGCAAAATCTTTGAGTTTAAAGGACTTATACGTAAAATATTCCGGAATAAGGACTTAACTCCAAAAACGGCGCTGAAAATGGGTTTGGGGCAGCTTCGAGGGCCGTCTTGGGAGACGGACACACCTCAGAACTGCCCCATTCAGAGAACATTCTCGCTCAGGAATGGGTGGGAGGTCTGTGATGGGGATCACAGCTCATTTGTGATGATGGGATTCAAAACCCGGGCCAAGCGGAACTTGTGCGGGGTACGCTGAAGAGTCATCGCCGCAGAAGGTCCCCTTCTCGAAAGGCGCGAGAAGTGGGCACCCCCTTCTTCTTTCAACATCAAGGGCGACCCCCGTTACGCTCGCCCGCCGGAGATGTGCGCCACCCGCCGCCTATTACCAGTACGACGAGACACGCGATTGTGAATTGACCGGATTCCCATATAGAGAGCGCGGCTACCTGTCGAAGGGGCAATAACTCACAACGCGAAGGCCTGGATCTGGCAGATATCGTTGCAAAAGTCGGCGATTGCGAGGGAGTTGCTGGGTGCCCCACCCTTCGTTTTTTGAAGGGTGGGATTCCATGATCGTCTCCCGCGTGGGATTTCTCGCTGACTCCTGCAGTGCCCTCGTCCATAGAGTGCACCGACGATCCCCATCACCCACCCTTTTCGCAAAGTACGCGAAAAGGATGGGGCACCCGGCGTACGTACTTACTCAACCCGGCTGCACGATCCACGCGCATGCTCCGTGTAGCACGTCGGGCAGAACGTCTCAGCACAACACTCGCAATACTCCGAGTGATGCCCGCAGATTTCGCGGCGGCATTTGGAGCAGTGAGCCAGATGCGAACGCACACATCCGGCGACAGTGCAGCCCCCAACCGTGTCGACTGTGTAGTCCTTGTCTCGGGTCGTCATGCATCGCTCCCGTGACGGACATGTCTCATGCCGGAGCGTTGGAGAAGAGATCGCCTTCGATGCGTCCAACTATTGCATCTCGGGTGCTGTCCTGTCAGTGATAAGTTTAAACCCCAAGGCACGGCGTGAGTATGCTGCCAAACCTAGTCCCTCGGCTGTGACGGACGAAGAATTGTGATGCGCGAAACCCCCCGCCCGGCGGTACTTGGACGGAGCACCCTGAAGAGTGGGTGGCACATAAGCTGGGCCGCCACCTCCCACCGCCTTCGGACGCGTATAATAAAGGGTTTTCACTTCCGCAAGACTTCCGGGCGACGGGGTTTGCCCGGTCAAAACTTTATACGGTTCAGACCAGAAAGGCACAGGGATGGCCACTACTGATGTCGTGCCCCAGGAATTGTCCGGCCAACTGGGGCAAAAGCGTGTCGTCAATGACATGAGCATTCAGGTTGCGACCGTGAATGGCTCGGGGTCGCAGAGTTCCAACACGGTTTTGTTGCGCAGCATTTTTCAGATGGGCGTGCCGATTTCGGGGAAGAACCTGTTTCCTTCGAACATTGCGGGGCTGCCGACTTGGTTCACGATCCGCGCCAGTAAAGATGGCTACATCGCGCGCAAGAAGGAGATCGATCTACTCATCGCGATGAATGCGGAGACGGCGCAGGACGATGTGAAGACGCTGGCGGCGGGCGCTTCCGTGCTCTACGACGAGCCGCTGGCGCTCGATAAGGTGCGCGACGATCTGATTTATTACGCGGTGCCTTACGACAAGCTGGTGGCGGCAGTATGTTCGGAAGCCAAGCTGCGCAAGCTGATCAAGAACATGATCTACGTCGGGGTCGCGGCGCAATTGCTTGAGATTGATTTTGCCGAGGTCGAGAAGGCGATCCGCAAGCAGTTCTCGAAAAAAGCAAAGGCGACAACCTTGAACCTGGCGGCTGCCAAGGCAGGCTACGATTACGCCGCCGCGAATTTGAAGAAGCGCGATCCGTTCTACATCCAGCGCATGGACAAGACGAAGGGCAAGATCATCGTCGACGGCAATTCTGCCGCTGCCATGGGGTGCATGTTTGCCGGTTGTACCGTGGTAACTTGGTACCCGATCACGCCGTCGTCGTCGCTGGTGGAGACGATGATTGAGTACATGAAGCAACACCGCATCGGGCCGGACGGCAAGGCGACTTTTGCCATCGTGCAAGCGGAAGACGAACTGGCGGCGATTGGCATGGTGATCGGGGCGGCGTGGGCGGGTGCGCGCTCGATGACTGCTACCGCGGGTCCGGGCATCTCGCTGATGGCAGAGTTCACGGGCCTCGCGTATTACGTAGAGATTCCCGCGGTGATCTGGAACATTCAGCGCGTCGGGCCATCGACCGGCTTGCCTACCCGCACTGCGCAAGGCGACGTGCTTTCGACGGCATTTCTCAGTCACGGCGACACCAAGCACATCATGTTGTTTCCGAATTCGGTCAGCGAGTGTTTCACGATGGCGCAGGATGCTTTTGATTTGGCCGAGCGTTTTCAGACGCCGGTGTTTGTCATGTCGGACCTCGACCTGGGGATGAATAACTGGATGTCGGATCCGTTCCCCTATCCCGACAAGCCCATTGACCGCGGAAAAGTGCTGAGTAAGGCCGATATTGAGAAGGCGGGTGGTTTTTCCCGCTACAAAGATGTGGATGACGATGGCATCGGCTATCGCACGCTGCCGGGGACGGATCATCCTGCGGCGGCATATTTTGCTCGCGGCAGCGGACACAATGAAAAGGCGCAGTACAGCGAGCGTCCCGACGATTTCGAACGCAATATGGAACGGATCAACAAGAAGTTCGAGACCGCTCGGTCGTTCGTTCCGCGCCCGGAGCCGATGGGCAGCGGCAAGGCGAAGATCGGCATTCTTGCTTATGGCACGTCGCACTGGGCGATCGTCGAGTCGCGCGATCAATTGTCGAAAGATTACAAACTGGAAACGGACTATCTTCGTGTGCGGTCGTATCCGTTTACGCGCGAGATTCACGATTTCATTGAGCGGCACGACCGCGTGTATGTAGTGGAGCAAAACCGCGACGGGCAGATGGCTAGCTTGCTGAAGCTCGATATCAAGCCGGAGTTGACCCCGCGTTTGCGCTCAATCTGCCACGTCCACGGATTGCCAATCGACGCGCGGTCCGTGACCGACGAACTCACAATGATGGAGGGCAAGTGACATGGGGAACACACCCACTAACACGCCTATAACTGCTCCTACTCCAGTTCCTACGCCAACTCCAAAGACGAACCGCATCGGACTGCAAGTTATCGACTATCGGGGCGGGAAGACGACGCTTTGTGCCGGTTGCGGGCATAACGCGATTTCCGAACGCATCATTGACGCGATGTATGAAATGGGAGTGAAGCCGGAGCGCGTTGCGAAGTTCAGCGGCATTGGATGCTCGTCGAAGAGTCCGGCTTATTTCATGAACCGGTCGCACAGCTTTAACTCCGTGCACGGACGCATGCCTTCGATAGCTACGGGAGCGATGCTGGCGAACAAAAACCTGATCGCGCTCGGTGTGAGCGGCGACGGCGACACGGTTTCAATCGGCGCGGGGCAGTTTATCCACCTGATGCGGCGCAACCTGCCGATCATCTATGTCATCGAGGACAACGGTTGTTACGGGTTGACGAAGGGCCAGTTCTCCGCGACCGCCGATTTGGGGTCAACGCTGAAGAGCGGCGTGGTGAACGACCTTCCTCCGGTCGATACTTGCGCCATGGCCATCCAGTTGGGAGCCACGTTTGTGGGCCGGTCGTTCTCCGGCGACAAGCGGCAGCTTCACACCATGCTCAAGGCTGCCATCGCTCACAACGGCACGGTGATGCTGGACGTGGTTTCGCCGTGCGTGACCTTCAACGACCACGAGGGCTCGACGAAGTCTTACAAATATATGCAGGCCCATGAAGAGCCGCTGCAGGAGGTCAGCTTTATACCGTCGTTTGAGGAAATTAATGTTGACTATGACCATGGGACGACGTTTGAAGTCACGATGCACGACGGGTCGAGCTTAAGGTTGCGGAAGCTTGAGCAGGAGTACGATCCGACGGACAAGATTCAGGCGGTGGGGCGGTTGATGGAATCGCATGCGAAAGGCGAAGTGTTGACCGGCGTGTTCTACATCAATGCCAACGCGCCGAGCTTTATCGACATGCTGAACGTTACGGATGAGCCACTGGCGACTCTGCCGGAATCAGTAATACGGCCGAGCAGGGAAGTGCTGGCAAAGTGCATGGAAGAGCTGCAGTAGACCCCTGCGACAGATGGCAAAAATTGTTGAGTCGGCCCCGCTTGGGACCGGCTCAATTTGTTTACGCGCTCATTGTTTACCCACCCATGGTCAGCACTACGCGAAACCGGGCGCGGCCGCTGATCATTTGTTCGTAGGCTTCGGCAGCTTTTTCGAGCGGAAAGCGCTCGATCATCGGACGGACTCCGGACAGGGCGCTGAATTGCATGGTGTCTTCGGAATCTTTGGCGGTTCCCGAGGGCCAGCCCTGGATCGCCTTGCGGCCCGAGATCAACTGGAGAGGCGTAACGGTGATCGGTTCGGCGCTGGCGCCAACGACTAGCAGCTTGCCGTTTATCGAAAGTCCATTGACCAGCGCGGAGATGGATTTCGAATCAGGCGCGGTGGCGAGAATCACGCGGGCGCCGCCGAACGTCTGCAGTTCTGCGGCCGGATCGCCAGCAGCGGAGTCCACGTAGTGAGCGGCACCAAGTTTTCGCGCCAGCGCTTCTTTGTCCTTGCCTCGGCCGATGGCGAAAGTGCGGAAGCCCATCTGTCGCGCATACTGGATTGCGAGATGGCCAAGTCCGCCGATGCCTTGAACGGCGACCAGATCGCCGGGGCGCGCGCCGGCGTTGCGAAGCGAATTGAAAACCGTGATGCCGGCGCAAAGCAGCGGCGCAGCTTCGGCGGCGGGGAGGTTATCTGGGATAGCGGCAACCGCTTCGGCGGGCGTAACCATGTATTCCGCGTAACCGCCGTCATGGCTGATGCCGGTAATTTTGTGGAACTGGCAGAGAATGAAATCGCCGCGGCGGCAGGGATCGCAGGTGAAACAATGGCCTCCGTGCCATCCGACTCCGACGCGCTGGCCGGGTTTCCAGTTGGCAACGTCAGCACCGACGGCGTCGATGCGGCCGGCGATTTCGTGTCCGGGAACGCGTGGATACTGGATGCCGGGCCAATGGCCTTCCTTTACGAAGACGTCGCTGTGGCAGACGCCGCAGGCTTCGGCTTTAATCCTGACCTGGCCGCGGGCGGGCTCGGGAATGTTTCTTTCGACGAGTTCGAGATTACCGCCCGCTTTGCTGACTTGGACAGCTTTCATCTTCGACATAGTTTCTTCCTCATGAATTCGGGTTGATGGAAATACGGGACGCAAAACAAAGAGCTTGATTCTCTCTTCTATGGGTTCTTCTCAGCAACACTGACGAACACCGGAACTAGCTGGCAGCCGTAACCGACGGTGTCGGGCCCGACCGCCGCCACCGCACGATTGACGGCCGCGAGACACTCTTGGAGCACCGAGTTGTCCGGCGGCAAGTTGGCTGATGCGATAACAATCGCCGCAACACGCCTTGCCCGCTCGAAAAACTCGCTGGCTGAAACTCGGCTCACGCGCCCGACCGCGTATGGGCGGCAGTCAATGACTCTGAATCCGGCCTTCTCCAGGGCCCGCGGCACGGCCGGGCCGATCGCGGTGTCCGCGGGACGACGCGCTTGCCGCTGGGCGGCAAAGAGGTCCCGAAATGCTGCATTCACTTCCTGCAGCGAGCCGTCGAAGTAGAACAGATTGGCAAGATTGTCTGGTTCAACGGCCACGAAACGCCCCCCGGGGCACAGGACGCGCTTAATCTCGGACAGAACCGCCTGCACATCAGTGACATGTTGCAGCGTCATGCTGCTGAGCACCAAATCGGCAGCACACTCGGAACAGGGCAGTTGTTCGGCACGGCCCCGCTGAAGCTCCACTCTTTTGGCATAAGCTGTGCCGGCGAGTAGCTTGTCAGCCTCGCGCAACCGGTTCTCATCGGCGTCGATCCCGAGGTAGGTCGCGCTTCCGAGGCAAGGGAGCAACGCGTGGGCTGCCGTGGCCAAGCCGCAACCGACGTCTATAAGCCTGTGCGTCTCCGCCGGAATCCAGCGAAGCAGGAACTGCGTAAAGGACTCGTCCCACCACCCTTGCCTTGACGCACGAATTTCCTCGCTCGTGAGGCCATCCAGACCACGTGTCAGATCCGGGGCGACGTCGGGTTTAGGGAACGTAACGTCCACAGCGTTTACCTCCGTCCCTACGCATTCGCTACGGGCGATTCCCCTTTAAACGATTCCGAATGAGATGTCCTAGGAGACGACAAGGGCTCACACATCAGTCAGTGGTTCTCCCTCGAAGCGGCGAGAGTCGAACTCTAGCCACTTTTCTTCAACTCTCCCTCGAACGAGTGCTCGGGGCTGTGGCCGGGCTCAGGGAAGTCGCTATCGGCGCCGTCCTGCATGGGGTCGGGGTTACGATGCGGGAGCTGGTCTTTCATGGAGTTGTTGCCGGTTTGGGTGCGTTCGTCCGGCTCGAGGGAACCCTTCCCGCGGTCGGCATCATTGTGAAGATGGTCGCTGGCACTTTTCGGCATGGCAGGCCTTTCGAGATGCGTGCGTCGATAAGAATGATTACAGGGTTAGGTTACGCCGAAAGCCTGCAGCGGGCAATGTTTGTGGTGGGCTAATTCTGTGTGGCCGAGTAAATAAGCTACGAGCTATGCGCGGATGAGTGCCGCTAGGCCCTACTGAGGATCGTTTTGCCGCAGGATGTCTTGCAGCGCTCCGATCTGTTGCCGGGTAAGCTTGGCAGCGAGCAGATCGACTTCCATGGGGAACATCGATCCATACTCCGCTTGTTTATCTTTTGCTGGATACATCGCGTCGATGTACGCGTCACGGTAAGTCATCCATACCCTCTGTGCCGCCCGGATTTTGCTAGTAGCGACTGGATTGCCGTGGACCTTTGACAGAACCAGTTCATAAACCTTATTTAGTTCATCGTTGACGCGTTTTGCTTCGTCGTTCGCACACACGTTCATTTCATGCTGCGCGTTTGCCTGCTTGCTGCAGCTGCGATACATCGCTGAGTCTTGGGCACAGCACAAGATCGAAGCCAGCAATACAAAAAGAAAATAGCTGCATGTTTTCATCATTTTGGCCCTCGTGTAATTGCTGCTGTTATCGCTCTGCGCACTTGGCCTTGGGATTCTCTCAGGGCAGCGACAGCATCGGCGCGGCTGACGCCAGCCTTGGCCATCACCAGGGCTACGGGGACGCGGCCTCCTGCGGCGGCGAGGAGTTTGCGCGCCGCTCGGCGGTCGAGTCCGGCGGCTCTTTCCAGGATGCCCACTCCGCGTTCGACCAGTTTCTCGTTCTTCGGACTGACGTTGACCATCAGGTTGCCGTAGACGTAGCCGAGACGAGTCATCGCCCCGGTTGTGAGCATGTTCAGGATCATCTTCTGCGCGGTGCCGGCTTTCATACGCGTGGAGCCAGCGACGACTTCCGGACCGACTTCCGCCACGATGGCCACGTGCGCGGCTTTGCCGAGCGGGGATTTCGGGTTGCAGACGACGGCAACGGTTCTTGCGCCGTGAGCGCGCGCATATTCGATGGCGGCGATGGTGAAGGGAGTTCGTCCGCTGGCGGCGATGCCTACGACGACATCTCTTTTTCTTGGTTTCTTCTTCGCGATGGCTTTGCGGCCCAGCTCGCGAGAGTCTTCGTCGGCTTCCACGGCTGCGCCCAGCGCTTTTGAGCCGCCGGCGATTATGAATTGGACCATGCGCGGGCCGACGTCAAAGGTTGGCAGACACTCGACGGCGTCGAGGGCGGCGATGCGTCCGCTGGTGCCGGTGCCCACGTAGATGAGGCGCCCGCCTTGGGAGAGTGCCGCGGCGATCAGATCGATCGCTTGCGCGATTTGCCGGAGAGCGCCCTTCACGGCGGCGGCGACCTTGGCATCTTCGGCGTTGATGATGCGGGCGATTTCGAGTGCGGACTTGCGATCGAGATCGGCGGAGGCGGAGTTTGTTTTCTCGGTACCGAGGCGGCGGAGTTCTGCGCTCCTTGTTTTGCGGATCAGGGCTTTGCGCTTCGGAGCTTGGCGTTTCAAGCTTGCTTCCTCAAGGCTTCCATCACCGCGTCGTAAAACGCTGGGCGTACCTGTTTGATTGCCTGGTCCTGGCAGTCAGGCCAGGTGCGGTTGGTTAGCAAAGCTATCGAAAGTTGGCGCTCGGGGTCGATCCACAGGGACGTGCCAGTGTAACCGAGGTGTCCGAAGGAGCGGGACGAGAAGTATTTTCCGGACTGCGAGGGCGCCGAGGGCGTGTCCCAGCCCAGCGCCCGGGAAGTGCCTTCGGGAGCGGATTCTCGGCGCGAAAAGAGTTCGACGGTCGAGGAGCGGAGGATGGGGTGTCCGGCGTTGAGCATGGCGTGGGCGAAGATGGCTAGATCTTCGGCGGTGGAGAACAGGCCGGCGTGTCCGGCAATGCCGCCGAGGACACTCGCGTTTTCGTCCTGCACCTCGCCTTGAATGATGCGGTGGCGGAAGGTGCGATCGTCGGCGGTTGGCGGGATGGGGTCTTTCAAGGCGGGCGTGGGATTGAAAGTCGTGTGCGTCATGCCGAGCGGGCCAAAGATTTCGCGTTGGCAAAATGCGTCAAGAGATTCGTCGGCGAGGCGTTCAAGGACGACGCCGAGAATGATGAATCCGATGTCGCTGTATTCGGCGCGTGTACCGGGGTCGGCGGCGAGTGGGGTAGTGAAGGCGGCTTGCAGAAGGCCTTCACGAGTCTGAGCGCGCAGGAAAAGCTTTTCGTAGGCGGGCAGGCCGGAGCTGTGCGCGAGCAGCATGCGCAGCGTGATTTCGCGGCGGCGAGGGTCATTTGCGGCGAATTCGCCTGCGAATTCGTGGACGATAGCAGTGACGGGGGCTTCGAGATCGAGCAGGCCGCGCTCGTAGAGGATCATGGCCATGGCGGTCGTGGCGAGGACTTTGGTGAGCGAAGCGAGATCGAAGATGCTTGCCGTGGTGACTTCGGGCGAAGCCGGATCGTATGTGAAGCAGCCGAGGGCTTTGTGGGCGACCAGCTCTCCGCGGAAGGTGACGGCGAGCGAGCAGGCGGGGAAGGCGCGGTCGGCAATGGCCTTTTCCAGAATGCCGAAGGCGCTCGGAAACCGATCATCCTGCGCGACGAAATTGCGCACGAGGAAGGAAAATCCGGATTCTCGATTCCGCAGCGTCAGGTTCAAGGGTGTTTTGTGAACTGATGGGGTTATAACAAAGGCGGCGGGTGGAGGCAAACGGGGAGTTACTTTGAGAGCATCGTTGATAACGTTCAGCCTTGAGCCGCATCTCCGGGGTCATGTAGAGTCACAGCAGACGTGAAACACTCACCGAAAAATCTGCTGCTCTTCGTTCTACTGTTTTCTTCCGCCGCGTTCTCCCAGACTTCGCTGGATTCGCGCCTCGCTGTTCTCGACCCCATCATCAACGACGCCGTCACGCAGCAACAGATTCCAGGGGCGGTGCTCGTCGTCGGGCACGACGGGCAGGTGGTTTATCGCAAGGTTTACGGCAGCCGGGCGATCGAACCTCGGCGGGAGGCGATGACGCTCGATACGGTGTTTGATTGTGCGTCGTTGACCAAGGTTGTCGTAACCGCGACGGCGATCATGCAGCTGTGGGAGCAGGGAAAATTTCGCATGAGCGATCCGGTCGCGAAGTATCTTCCCGAGTTTGGGCAAAACGGCAAGCAGGATATTACGATCCGGCAGTTGCTGGTGCACTACTCGGGCCTCGCTCCGGACCTGGATTTGGCGAAGAAGTGGGAAGGTAAGGAGACGGCGTATCGGATGGCGTTTGAGGCCCTTCCAGAGCGGGCTCCGGGCGCGGCGTTTGTTTATAGCGATATCAACTTCGTGGTGCTGGGAGCGCTGGTGGAGCGGCTCTCGGGCGAGTCGCTCGATGAATATGCGGCGCGGCATATTTTTGGACCGCTGGGCATGAAGGAGACCCGCTTTGTTCCTCCGGCGTCGTGGGAGCAGCGCATCGCTCCAACCGAAGAGGATGAGAACCATCACCTGCTGCGCGGCGTGGTGCATGATCCTACGGCTCGCCGGATGGGCGGCGTGGCGGCTCATGCGGGATTATTTTCCACCGCGGACGACCTGGCGCTTTTTGCGCAAGCTTTGCTGGATGGCGGGCGCGGCGTGCTGACTCCGGCGACGATTGCGAAGATGACTGCGCCACAGCAGCCAGTAAATGGCACGGCAGTGCAGGGATTTGGGTGGGACATTGATTCTCCTTTCTCTACTAATCGGGGAGAACTGTTGCCGGTGGGCGGTTACGGACATACGGGATTCACCGGGACTTCGCTGTGGATTGATCCGGCGACGAAGACTTACATCGTGCTGCTAACGAACGCGGTGCACATGAACGTGGTGCCGCCGAAGGAGAAGGGAAGCGCGGTGTCTCTCAGAACCAAGGTCGCGACGGCGGTGGCGGCGGCGCTGGCGCTCGATCCGGCTGAGGCGGAGAAGATGCGGGTGGCGACGATCACCGGCTACAACGAAATGCAGAGCGCGGCGCGCAAGCTGGCGGTGCGGAATGGAACGGTGAAGACGGGAATCGACGTGCTCGAGGAGAGTAAGTTCGTGGCGCTGCATCCGGCCAGGGGCGGGGCTCCGCGAAGCATTGGACTGCTGACGAATCAGACAGGCGTGGACTCGGAAGGGCGGCGGACGATTGACGTGCTGGCGAGTGTGCCGGGGATTTCGCTGGATGCGATTTTCAGTCCAGAGCATGGAGTGACGGGGACGCTGGACACGACCGACATCAAGAATGCGAAGGATGCGGCGACCGGAATTGCGGTCTACAGCGTGTACGGGGCGAGCGACGCGGCGCGGCGTCCGCCAATGGACGTACTGAAGCGACTGGATGCGGTGGTGATCGATCTGGCGGATGCGGGCGCGCGGTTTTACACGTTCGAGACTACGACGGGATATTTTCTGGAAGCGGCGGCACAGGCGGGAATTGGGGTGGTCATTCTGGATCGACCGAATCCGATTACGGGTTCGTTTGTGCAAGGGCCGGTTTCCGATTCCGCTTCCAATTCCAATTCCAACGACGGGCGGGAAAGTTTTACGAACTACTTTCCCGAGCCGGTGCGCCATGGGATGACTTTGGGTGAGCTGGCAAAAATGTTTAATGGCGAGCGGCACATTGGGGCGCGGCTCGAAGTGGTTGCGATCGAAGGTTGGCAGCCGGGGGACTGGTTCGATTCGACTGGCCTGGTGTGGGTGAATCCTTCGCCCAATTTGCGGAATTTGACAGAGGCGGCGCTTTATCCGGGCGTGGCGCTGATTGAAGGGACGAATGTCTCGGTGGGGCGGGGGACGGACACGCCGTTCGAAGTGGTGGGCGCTCCTTGGATCAAGAGCAGGGAATTGGCGACTTACTTGAACGGGCGCGGTATTCAGAGTGTGCGGTTCGTGCCGATTGTTTTTACTCCGTCATCGAGTAACTTTGCCGGGGAACGATGTGAGGGCGTGAACCTGATTGTTCTGGATCGGAATACGCTGGACTCACCGGAATTGGGGATTGAGCTGGCCTCGACGCTGCATAAGCTGTATCCGAACGACTTCAAGATGGAGCGGATGGCGGATCTGCTGGTCAATCAGGCGGTGTTCGAGGCGATCGGGGCGGGCGAGGATCCGAGACGGATTGCGGAGGACTGGCAAGAGCGGCTGGAGGTATTTGTGCGCCTGCGGGAAAAGTATTTGTTGTACAAGTAACGGGCAGTTCGCAGCCCTTTGTGCTGATAGTGTTCTAAATTCAGCTACCAGCCGCGAGCTTCGAGCTGTTAACAAACCAGAACCTCACCACGGAGACACGGAATCACGGAGAAAAGCGAGCTCATGATTTTGTCCCTTATGAAGCAACTGCGACCCGACAATGGGCCTATGAAGGAGCCTTCCTCCGTGTCTCTGTGTCTCCGTAGTGGGTGTTGTTCGGGATCGGGGATCGCATTCGGTTTAGGACCTCCTTTGTGCTCAACCGGTGGCTCCGCGCGGACTCCTCAGCTACAATGACCCGGGGTACGCAGGTTGGCCATGTCCGAAAATCTACTTCTGATTCCGAGTCCGTTTTACCGTTGCGCCGGCCCGAATTGTGGGGTGCTAAAAGGCGAGAGCGACCGCTGGTGGATAATGTGGAGCTCGTTTGGCGATTACGAATTGCCGGTGATGCATCTGGCGCCGTGGGACGAAAAACTGGCAGTGCAGGAAGGCGCGATGCACGTTTGCGGCGAGGGGTGCGCGCAGAAACTGCAGTCGCAGTTCATGGGCAATGTGTTGGAGAGCCGGGGGCGAAGAAACAGTGGTTAGGCTTGCTGGCGGAAGAAATAACTATTCACTGGTTCTCAGCTAACGGTTCTAAACCAAGGGTTCTCAGCTAACCGGGCACGCTGGTCGGCGCATCTGAGATTGCAAGCGTGTTGCTAAATTATCCTGAAAAGGTGGGTCTTTGATGAGGATATGTGCTGCTTCTATTTGGGTTTTGCTGCTGGCGGGGATCGCGGCGGCACAGTCGTCTCAGGTCCCGGATCCGGCTGCGCCTTCGGTGGAGTCTGGGAAGGCTACGCTGACCATTCCGGCGGGAACGAGGGTTCCGATATCACTGAAGCAGGCGATCTCGACGAAGACGGCTAAAGACGGAGACCCGGTATACGCGGAGACTGCCTTTCCGTTTGTGGTCAACGAACGGGTCGTGATTCCGGCGGGAACTTACATCCAGGGAAAGATCGAGCGCGTGCAGCGCGGTGGGCACGTAAAGGGGCGCGCTGAGGTGCTGATCCACTTCACCTCGATGATTTATCCCAATGGCTATACGGTGATGCTGGGGGGTTCGGTGGAGAACACGCCCGGGGCGGAGAAGACGTCGATGAAAGATTCGGAAGGGACGATTCGTCAGGATAGCGACGCCGGGAAGAAAGCTGAGACCGCTGCCGGTACGGCAACCACGGGAGCGGTGATCGGTGCTGTAACCAACGGACTGAAGGGAGCCGGGATCGGAGCGGGAATTGGAGGAGTCACTGGGCTGGCGGTGGGAATGCTGACGCGCGGTGCCGACGTGAGGCTGGAGCCGGGGACGTCGATCGAGATGGAGATCCAGCGGGAAGTGACGGTGGATGCGAGCCGGGTTTCCGCGAGACGTGAGGTCATTGTTCGCAATAGCGACTAGTCGATTCGCGGCTGAGTAACTTGCTTTCCGCTGTCGTTTCTCTTCCATCGTTCGCGGACAAGAGTGTCCGCGCCACACGAGCTACTTCAATACAAACATAGCGTTCACGTGCGCGGTGACCGTCACGTTCTGGGGCGAAAACTCCTCGGTCGGGGTGGGGCCTTGTGCTGCCATCGCCATGGGCATGGCACGGCGCTGCATAGGCGCGATCACGCGAATGTTCTCAAAGGTATCGACGGAAGCATAGGAGAGTTCGCCGAGCGCGCGTCCGCTGGCAGTGGCGAGGGACTGCGCGGAAGCGCGGGCGTGCCGGTAGGCGTCGGCAACGGCTTTGCTCTTGGCCTCGTCGGTCGAGGCAAGCGTGTAGCTAAGCGACTGGCTTTCACCGACGCTGGCGTCGGCGAGCTGCTGGGTGACAGGGCCGATCTTCGAAAAATCCTTCAGTTTCAAACTCACACTCGTC
>Ga0116108_1000677_pt1 | contig 19004 bp, 40 predicted proteins | sample June2015DPH_6_15_FD_88970 | JGI IMG/M metagenome (GOLD analysis project Ga0116108, IMG submission 88970) | Peatland microbial communities from SPRUCE experiment site at the Marcell Experimental Forest, Minnesota, USA - June2015DPH_6_150 | ecosystem: Environmental > Terrestrial > Soil > Wetlands... | reverse complement strand
TTAACTTTCTTAAAATCTATACTCCAACCCGACAGTCTATACTATATAGAATTTCTCATAAAAAACGTCATAAACATTTAAGCCTTAAATCCTTAAATATAGGTTTATGTATAGGTCTTGATGCTGATAAAATGCCTAAGAAAAAAGTAGCCGAAATTAAACCCGAAACACAAAAAACATCAGTGGAATTAATAATTCCAGTCTCACAAAATAACTTAAATATACAAACTGCTCCAATTGCAGACATACCTAAAACGACTAGAAGACACAGCGGCAATTATGCGGAGGTAGAAAAAGCCTTAATTAATTGCCCAGAGGGACAGGCTGTTATCTTTGATGTTCCAACCCGCCCAACGGCGGCGGGTTACCAAAAGTATTTCAAGGGCAAATATGACGTAGTAACAAGAGCGATGACTGTAGAAGATAAAGTCATAATTCGGGTTTATGTTGGTAAGGGTCTTAAGACTGACTAGCGGACCTTTACCTTTACCTTTTTTCTATTTCTTGTAAACATTAAATGTAAACACTTTTTAGAAAAAAGACAATACTAGGCTTATCTGACATATCGGCATTTTTTTTTACCGTTTTAAGTTCTTACGGGCAAGTATTAAATCCTTTAATCTTCTAACCTCTAGGTAAGGGAAGGTAGAAAGTCAAGTGGAAAACCCGAAAGACCAAAAAACCAATAGGTCCGAGATACCTAGCCTATTGACATCCGCTTATTATTGGATGTCTGTAGGAAACATCTCATCCGAATTAGGTGGAGACTGTGCCTAAAATACCGACAGTCACCGTAAAGAGCCTACCCGCCTTTCACCCAGACCTAACCTGTCAAATTCTCTCCGCAGAGCAACTTAAGACACCACAAAGAGGATTTGAGGGAATACGAGTTAGAGCCAAAGCCTATAACTGTGCCATACACACCTTAACCGAAGAAGATAAGGAAAAGTCCAAAGACGGTGCTGACCACTCCGAGATGTTGTGGACACGCCCAGAAGTCGGTGTGACCAGCAAACTAGGTGCTTTCATCTCCGAACTAGGAGATGATACCGACGTTTGGATAGGCAAGTGGATAAAGGTCACCAAGTGGGCGACAAAGGACCGAGAAATAGAATCAACGACAGCACCGACGACCAGCAAAGGCAAGAGGTAAATTCCTCTTGCCCGTCTATAAGAAGAAAGTTAGCACCAAAGACCCACGGTTTCACAATAGAGCAATAGGAATAACCGCTGTTTCACAAACACCAATTGGTAGAGACTTGACAACCGATGTAATACCAGTTGATGATGATGTGGTCTTATGCAATTCCTGTAACGCCAACGTAAACAATCCTGACCGAGACTGTTACGGTTGGTTAATCTATTTCGATAAAAGAGATGTCAAAGCCGATAGACCATATGACTTCTATTGTGATGGTTGTGTCCAACATAGTTTCCCAAAAGCCATAGATGTAACTAACGGGATACCAGGTGTGAAGTAAACGAAGCCTAAACTTGTCCGTGTCGGTAGAAAGGTTGGCTTACCTAACTATTCATCGGTAAGCATAGAGTGGGAAGCAGAAATAACGGCTGATGAGTTGATAAAGCATAAGGAAGATGAAATATTACCACTTGTAACGGAGAGACTTATGAATAACCTGGCTGAATACATTAGAGAGATGGGTTGGGAGAAATGACTGGAGAAAAGCCACGCCACTTAACGGTTGCTGAAAGGAAAGCTTTAGCTGATGCTTTAGTTGAAGGTATGGCTGAGAAAATACAGCGGTCATTAGCGGAGTTAATCATTTCCGTTGATGATAACGTAAAGGCAACGTATGATGCCGAAATAAACTTGCCTCTGGCATTAAGGTGGTTCAAAAAATTAACGATTCAACAATTGGCTGAACAATCGGTAACCGTAAGCGGCAGTATCGAAACAAAACCTAGTGATGCGTAAATGAAAGTCAAAATCATCGGCTTTAAGGTTGGTGTCTCCCGACCAACCTTTAACAAAACTTTGGAATACAATAAATGGTTGGATAAAACATCTAATAAGTTGAAGGGTATGGATATACTGTTTGGTGACCAAGATATTATTGGTTTGTGTGTTATTAAAGCCTTACAGGTTTCGGACTTTTTATCTATACGAAAGGTGGACTAAAATTGGGTAAACCTAGTTATCATCTTTTGGGTAAACTAAAAGTGGATTTAAATGAACACGATTATTTGGTGTTTATTCTTGGTTACTATGCGGGTTGGTCCGATGGAATTAGTAAGGATAGTGAATAAATAATTGGTCATTCGGAAGATAACTCATACTAGAGACGGTTCATTATTAGTTAATTTTTTTGGTATTATTCCAGAGGACTGGATATATGTTGAAGTAGTGGAACAAGGTCAACATTTAAAAGGTCCGAAACCTAAAAAGAGAAACCCGATTATTGTGGTTTTACACAAAGTGGAGATAGAGCATATTGGAACTGAAATTCCCAGAAAAATATCAACAACAACTTAAAGAATTGGTGCAAGTTTATGCTAATATTGAGAAAACACACCAGGGTTGCGGTAAACTTGCCTTAATGGAGATACTAGCCGATGCTTCACATCGGACCTTGCTTGTTGTAGCGTCTAGCGGAACGGGTAAGTCGGCTGTAATGAGATGGCACCAAAGCGTCATAGAGCGGGATATGTTGTATTTAGATGCGGTTACGACTACAGGACTTAGATATATTCAGAAAAAACTTAAGGACAGGACTTTATCCGTTTTGATAGATGACCTCTCCAAAGGTGGGACCGAATATTCTCAGGTTATGACCGTTTGTGCATTAGGTGAACTGATATATTCAGGTTTTGTCCGAAAATATACTTCCAACACTCAAATAGAAATAGCTGGTTTCCATGGTTCCTGTATTATGAACTGCCAACCTCTCATCTTAAAAAGGATACTTAGAGCCGCCGAATTTGAGACTGACATAAGAGATAAGGTTATCAGATACTACCACCTTTCCAAGCCAAGAAACATCAGTCTAGGAACACCGATGAACCATATAAAATACAGTTATGGATATGCCGACATTAACATACCAGATTTCATACTTAAGAGTAAAATGATGAAAGAAGGTTTGGACTTATTTCGGAATGAATTTACTAAGGCACGTAGTGAAGAACATTATACGGCATTAATCAGAGCATCGGCAAATGTAAATGTTAGAAAGATGGTAGAGGAAGCAGACCTATGGCTGGTAAATCAATTATGTAAGAGTTTTCTTATGGAAACGGAATTATTCAGTAAGGAAGATTTAGAGGGAGAGCGGCGTTTAGATGTCAATATCATACCTTTACTAGCGGTTCTTGGCACACATCATTCCTATAAGGTTAAGGATTTGATGACGGACTTTCAGATAAAACAAACACGGCTGTATCAGATTATAGAGATGAATAACCGCTGGTGTGGTATCATTAAAAATAGTGACGATAAGGTCTTGATACCCACCCAAGCTGGTAAGAAACTGTTACAGGATATGGGTGAATGGTAAAATTGGGTATAATGTTAAAAGAAGAATGGGAAGCATTAAAAGTAGCTGGTGTATATGAATTAGTTTATGGTTGTGGTTGTAAGTTTGCTATCTATAAAAAGAGTAAATTGGTCAAACTTTGCAATAAACATTTTAATGAGTTTCACGATTTACCCTTTGATGTATTAGTAAAAGCGGTGCTTCAATATACAAAGGCGAAATAGTTGGCTATCTCTTTTGTGGAAGCAAATACGGGTGAAGAAATCATATCCTTTGTGAGACCACAGCGGGAGAGGGAAATGGTCGTTAATGTTGCGACTGGTCGTTTCATCCGTGCATATCACGGTGAGATGTTATTTCCTTATGAAAGGGTGCGGATTCTCAGATACAGATTAAGACGGTTTGTTTATGTCAGAAACCGTTTAACCAAGCGGTTTATCAGAATGATGCGTGGAATAATGGTTGATGGTGCTGTGGTGTTTGAGTATCCAAAGGGTAAGAAAGGAAACCCACTTTATGTTGACGTTATGGTTACCACGTTGGTCCCACCCGAGATGATAAATAGAATGGGTGAAGTAGAAGCGGCTATTGAAAAGGGTGCAAAGCAAGTGGTTAGTTCTTATTTTGGTGAGATTGTGAAAGACCGTGCTAAGGTAGTCGGATATGAATACAAAGAAGAACCTGAAACGGCGTTTGGCATACCTAAAACAAAAATAGTTGTAACGGAGATGTATCCATCTGCACACTGGTATCTAGTTTGGAATCACTACCATGATGATAATAAAGAGGAAGATGGTTTATTTGTTCTTAGTTAGATTAAGAAAACTATTGGATAATGTCTTAACGGTCATAGTGATTGTTATTGTTTTCATAATCCTATCAGGAATGTTATTGGTTTCGTTGCTTATAGGTGAAGAATAATGAAGTGTCCTTACTGTGGTTATGAGGCTGATGATTTTTCACCTACGGATAGCGAAATGTATAATCTGTTATACTGTCCTAATTGTGGCGGTGAAGCTGACGAAAGTGAATTTGGTGAAGATGATGGAACAAGAGATGTTTAATGTTCTTAAAGTGGATATAGACCTTAAGCCACCTGACCTTTGGTTACAGAAATGGATAGATACTAGAGATGTTATATTGAGTTGTTTCGGTTTGGAGATGAAGAAGATAAGATACGTTCCTTCGGAACACGGTTGGCATTTCTGGATACATCTGGACCACGAAATAAATTATGATATGATGATAATGCTTCAATTCATCCTGGGTGATGATACGAACCGTGGCTATTTCGGTTTGCAGAGGCAGGGGTTTAAGCGGTTTCGTGGCAAGTTCAATATGCTGTTTAGCAAGAAAAGGAAGTTGAAATAATTGGTCAAAGAACGGTATCGTAATAGACAGTTATGGGGCGGTAATATGAGGGCTTGTCCTAAATGCGGATATGATACACCTAAGAATAAGAAACTATGTCTAGTATGTGGTGAGTTTATTGGCACTATTGAGTGATTATCCAACATATAAGAGAGAACCCAAAACGTATCCTTATGGTAGCAAATGGATTTGGGATATGGTAAAATTATATGATGGTATATGTCCTTTCGATGGTGAAGAAGGCAAATTTATTTCAACTTGGTGCGATAATGAATATCTCCGTTGGATTTTCTTTAGTCATTTGGATGTCATAGAAATAAATGATGGTTCACCATATAAATTTGAATTGATAATACATTTTTGGCAAGTGGAGGGAACATAATTGGCTCGACTCAATAGCGTCTTACGTGGAACCAACGCCGACGTTTTCAGACAAATACTATATCATTACAAACCAGCCCCGGCAAAGGTAATAGATGTTACTTGCGGAGAGAAGCATTTTTGGGATAAGATCAAACCTTCTATTGGTAATGCAACATTAGATGGTGTTAAGGGTTACATAGTTGTCTATACAGATATTAAACCTATCGGAGACTATCAGGTTGACTACAGGTTCATATTGGATAAATATCCAGAATTTGAGGATGAATTTGATGCGGTTGTTTATGATCCACCATATACGGAGTTGACACTAAGAGTTAATGGAGTTAATAAGTGGCTTGACAAAGACAGGTATGGTATGGACAAATTCAAAGCGGATATGACTCTAAGCGATGACCATTTTCGGCTGTTTATCAAACAAGCCTGGCGTTTGCTTAATAATAACGGTATAGTCATCTGTAAGTTACAGGACACGGCTAATTGGTGGCATTTCAGGTTCTGGGAGAATATAAGACCTTTCACGTTGGAAGCCCTTTACATACACGACTTAGAGCAGAATTGGGCTGAGAACGTAACGGTCAAAAACGCTAAAGCACCGATACCTATGCACGCATATTGGTTCATATTGGAGAAGTATTGATATGAAGAAACATATGAAGAAACAGCAAAGCACAAGAGCGGATGATGAGATTACGGCTAAACCAATACCTATGATTGGGTATAAAACAGGAGATGATCTTTGGGTTGAATGGACAAAGAGAGAAAAAGAGTTGGAAGATAAAGAGCCTAAATGCACCTGTAAACTTAAGGACTACAAACACGGATACCATTATCTGAAGTGTCCTTACCTTAATTATTGGGCTAATGCTTGGATAAAGTTTGCTGACGACTTTAAGAATAATACGCTAAGTCCTACAGGCTTAGAGTTATGGATGAAGTGATATGACAAAGCCAGAAATCCGTTGGACCACGCTTCTACACCCTAAACCAATAATCATCACTCCAGAACTACAGAAAGCCTTTGATAGAGGTATCGCCAAACATAAAGAGATACAAAGTAAATATCCAAACTATACAGCAGAATACGCTAACGTATATAAGACCAAAGGTTTACCGTTCGATATAATCTTTCATATTGATATGGTTGATTGGCAAAGCGGGACAGTTTACGAAATAAAGCCTTTTGTTTGGTGGCTCGATAATACACTTTATTGTAATCAACAGGTAAACGGGTATATGCATTTTATTGGTGCCAAGAAAGGTATGTTTCTGCTATATAATGGTTCTCTAGTTCACGAAATAAATATAACTCCTATGAGATGGGAATATTTAAGAAAAATTGCTTTAGAAAATTGGAAAGTTATTAATGGTGAATAGATAATGGATAAGGCTGGAAAGTTTATATCTCTTGTATGTGAAATCGGAGACCACAAGAGTTGCGGTGGTAAAGCACCTAAACCTTGGATTGAATGTGGTTGTAAGTGTCATAAGAGGGATAAAATTGGTAAGAAGATTAAGACTTAGTAGAAAATTATCTAAGTCACAGACTAAGCTCATAGACGACCCTAAGCCGATAATGGTCACAACCGTTTTAGAGCCTTGGGTGAAATACCGCTGTCCATACTGTCTAGGTGAATATCCAATATACAGGTTTGAGACTTATACTAAGTCAAACAAGATGAGCAAAAAAGCCAAGTGCCCAGAATGTCACGCAACTATGCTTAAGAAAACATTAACAGCCGATATGACTCCCTCTGAATACGGGCGTTGGCTTTATGACTCTTGTGGATATGGTGGTTATCTAAAAATAAGTTGGGACAAAATCAAGATGAGAGTAAAGGATATGGGTATTGCTGACACATTTTGGACCGCATTCAAAGCGGCTAAGGCTGAGAAATGGGCTGAGAAGGGTATAAAGACGGATGAAGAAATTGATGAAGCTTATCAACAATACGTTAAGGACGGAACAAATGATTAAGAAAATCTATTATTTTTTCCCAAATAGTTGGTGGTGCTACTGCACCATCGGGTAAGAGTTGATACATTTGGTCATCAACCTGAGAATCACCGTATGCTATCCAACAGTAACCTTGTTCACCCCAACCAGTATTCCAACTATTCCTTAGACGCCACGCACCAAGACTATCATCATAACCTACGATACCGATTGCGTGACCACCAACTTCAGCATCCTGTGAACCAAGATTATGATAGACACCGCTTTGATAATGTAAGAAACTTTCGTGGACCGTCATAGTTGATACTAATGGTCCAATTGTGTCCAATATTTTCTTTATCTGAGCCTTGTCCGTTATAGGTTGCCAACCATTAATCTTCTTTCCTGTTAACCACCAATTATCACACCGACCGTCACCACAATAACGATACCATACTTGGTAAGGTTGACATTTTTCCGTTGCTACACCACGCATAGCTTTGGCAAACGTATTCTCCATAGTATTACCGAGTTCACAAGTTCCGCCTGAGCATAGTAAAAGGTCACTTTCAGATAACTTTACATCTTCCGTTGGGTTTTGGTCTTTAATACGAATGACGGCTTCCATTATACCTGTCGTTCCAAAAGCGGAACAACTACCACAGTTTCCTTGGTCCTGTATTGGCGAACAGTATTTGGTCCAATCAGCTTTTCCTGTATTTTGATTAACCTTTTGGTTACTGGTTTTCAAAAGGTTACTTCCTGACACCTGATGCCAACCTCCGCTGAACTTCTGGATGAAGGTCACTAACGCTAGTCTTACCAATCTTATAATCCGTGGTTGATAATTCCACAACATCAACTGGGATACCATTAAGTTCTTTTGGTAAAACGTCAAGTGGAGATAGTTGAGATAATGGTAATTTCTTGGATACAAAGACGACTATACTCCGTTTATCCGTCATTTTATTATTCTCCCATTTTACCCCGTCCCTGACACTTAAAACATTCGGATATGCTTTAAGCTGTCTATGGCATTTAGCCAATACGTTTCTGATGTCTAACTTAACTGACATATCTAGTCAGTCCTATAGGGTGCAAGTGGATATATATACCTTTTTTCTGATTTCTGTAAACATTAAATGATTTAAGAATTACAAAAAATAGAAAAAAGAGACTTGTGATATTATTCGTGGAATTTACTCTTATTAGGATGTCGTCTATGACTTGTTACAGACCGTGTAAACTCCTTCTGTCTTACCACAACGAACTCAATACCTTTCCAACGTCTTTTACATTTATACTTTTTTTTGTGTTTTAACAAAACCAACCAATCATTATAATCTATCTTATCTATTCGGTATTGGTGTGTAGCAAGTATATGTATAACGTGGTCATATTCTCGGATAATAGCCTTCTCTATTTCACGGATGGCTTTATCCGACATTTACTTTTTCTATGGTCCTAAAACTATCGTATGTGACCCAGGACTTAAACCAACCTGAACAGGTGTTGAACCTCTGCTTACACCGTCAACAGTTACGCTACCGCTTAATGGTGTTGAAACAATATTAAGCGTATATGTTTTAGGAATTAAAACATAAATTCCCGTTACAACTTTATCCGAATCCATAACGACAGTTTGTTGTGGTGGTGTAGCATATCCAACTATACTACCAAAACGAATAGTATGTGTAGTTCCAATAGGTAAAGTCAAAACGACCGGTGACATACCCATATTAACAGAATCTACATATACGGCTCCATTAATTGGAGTTGTATCTATGGTTAAAATATGCGTTAATGTTCCAGCACCCTGTTTGAAATTGGTTGCATAATTGGGATTAGACCATATCCATCCTCTCAAGACAGGATTATCCCATAAACACGTTGTGGTCAAACCCGATACGCCAGTAAAACTAGTAGTAGAGAAACCAGCACATAGAGAAATATATTGCCTATTGATATATGGATTACTTATGGCGTGACTAATGGCTTTATCAACAACTTCTTGGCTCCAACCGTGACTGTAAACTCTAGTCGTTGGGTCTAGCGGTAAAGGTCTGTTATCTGGAAATGTATATGCATAATAATATCCATTACTCATTCCAACGTTTGTGCTAACATCAGCCCAATCCAATACCTGTTCAAAATCACCAGGTGCATTTGCACCAGGAAAGTTTGTATGATAAATCTCTTGGTATGGTGCGGGTGGGTGGTAATATGAAATGAACTTCTTACCAGCCGCCAATACTATTGCTTGAGCATTTGACCAATCACCTGATAAACCGTGCCAATATTCGTGTTCCATACCAATTATAGTAATGCTAGGATGATTCTTTGCCATATTAACAAAACTTCTAAAAGCCGCCCAACCGGCTGGGTCACTAACAGCATCCCAACCAATCATACAAGCTATCTCTATATCAGGGTAATGGTCCGTAAGCGTAGCCAATTGGTCAAACCAATTTCTTGCCTGATATATCCAAGAATAACCATCAGATTGAAGCCCTACAACCATCATTTCAAGAAATGCTAGATAAGGTTCGGTCAAGAAGTAAGCGTTAAAGAAAGTTGATGGGCTATATTGGTTCATAGTTGAACTATCCTGCAACCAAAATCCCAATTTTCTAAGGCTGGTCATATCAGTTCAATAATAGGATTATACTTTTATATAAAGACTATACTCATTAAGCAGTTATGAGACAAGTAGCGATTGTAACGGGTAGGAATATGGCAAGTGTAGAACTTGAAGCGGGTAAGATATGTCAAACTTTCAGAGACAAAGGAGACCAAGCGGAGATATTTCAATTTGACGTTGTTGGTGTAAAGCGTCATTTTGACCTGATAGTTTGGTGGACACCTTTGATACCACACTGGATGGTATCACAACAGTTTTGGCTTAGACCTAGTAACTGTTCTCGGTGTATATCATACTTCGTCATAGAAGGATATGTAATGACTATGAGTGTTTGGAAAGATTGGATAAAGTGGCAATACATAGTCACACCGTCGAAATTCTCCAAGTCACAGATTGAGGCTATGGGCTTCACCGTAAAGGAAGTTATACCGCATCAAATACCGTCTATTATGCCTATTGACCACGAATATGGCAAGACTTGGAGAGAAAAGTTTCCAACCAATAAAAAGATACTTCTCTACAACGGAAGCCAAATACTTAGAAAATCATTACCAAGTCTTAAATTAGCAATAGATATGCTATCCAAGAAACGTGATGATTTTATAATGGTATATCACACAGATAAACAGAATATGCCTTTTCATACACCAATATCAGAACTACAGGGTAAAAATTCAATAATAGAAACAGATTTCCCATATCTACCAATATCTAAAGCCTATGCCAAGATGAGTTACGCTGATATAATAATTCATCCAGCGATAGTTGAAGGCTTCGGTTTACCCGTCCTGGAAGCTCTCAACCTTGGCAAGCCGCTAGTTTGCATAAACGCACCTGGAGTTAATGAAATAGCAAACCCCAAGAACAGTTTTATGGTCCAAAAGGTTATGAGAACAACACTAGAATGGCAAAACTATATCAAATTCCCAGTTGTCCAATACAAACCTGACGACTTAGCCGACCAAATAGAACTAGCCTTAGATGCTACGCCCACCACCCTAGATGAAAAGAAACTAGCAGGTCTTGAAACCGCTAAGAGATATTATAACACATATCAACGATTTACTGAAATCTAGTGCCAATTCTCAAAGGCTTTATCAAAGATGATTACCACATCATCTATCTTATCTTCACTCCGTCTTTTCTCTCCATTATGCATAACAGCAGTAATATTTATATGCCAAAGATGAGAAAATTCATTTTTCCAATTCTGTAGAGGTAAAGATATGATAACCCGCTGTTTAGTCACCCTTTGCATTTCAGCAAGTCCTTTACCCATATTCGGTAGATGTTCTAACACTTCACTACCCATAACCGAAAAGAAAGTATTATCCCTGAAAGGCAGAAAACACACATCACAAACTACAGGCTCCAAACCCCTATCCTTAGCCATTTTGCAGTTCTTTCGACTTATATCCGTCGTGATAACGTCTTTCTTCTGACCTTTGATAAGAGATGAGATAAAACCATCACCAGCCCCAACCTCAAGAGCAAGACTATCTGAAAAATGAGCCGCTTCTTCCATACGTGACCTTTGAGGTGGGTATTTGTCAAAATACCATTTAGAATCTACGTGATAACTTTCCCAATCACGATTACAAGCCAAAGAAGAACACCTACATAAACACCGCATATATATTGTCTTATTTCATACCAACTCCCGGGTTTAGAATGTAAATGCTTATCCAACTCATAAATGACAAACAGTAAAGTTACGATTATGGCAACCGTTGGGTTAAAGTTAGAAATAAGACCGACTACAAGACCGCCTATGAAATGACCAATCTCAGTTACTTTTATTTTTAGCCGTGTTTCTACCGATGACATAACCTGTAACAACGCCAAAAAGGTATCCTACACCAGCCATAGCAATAGAAGTTACCAACTGAGTATTGTTACTAAAAGCACCGTAAACCAATCCACCTATAACCACAACACCAGCAACAACACTGGCAATAACGGTTTTGTAGTCTATCTGTTGAGACATTTAAACCTAGAGCTGAATAGTGTATGTTATTTGAACGGAGTCATTAAGGATATAGGCTTGTGGTGTTGGTATATCGTGGAATATCAGAAATTGTCTTTGGACTCCTGCCGTATCAGTTAAGTAAACGTAAAATCCTGTCTCATATACGGTCCCTGCACCTGTAGCTAACCAAGCTCCCTGTTTTATAATGCTGGAATCACCTGATAATTCGCTTGTGATTGGAAATTCAGCGGTTTTACTTGTCAATTCATAGTCTGTCCTAGTTGCGGCTGTTGGGTCAGCACCGATGGCTAACGTGCCACCAACTAATCCACCAACATCATCTATCATTAGATAATTAGATGCACCAACACCACGAAAGTTTAATGATTGTAAAGTATTGGTTACATCTCTGTATTGCACATTAGCCGTGTTACCTGTAGTTGCTGGAGATAATAGATATGCCAAAATATCCCTGAATTGTATCAGTATCAGGTCGGGTAATGGTCTTTCAGTTCGGCTTGAACTTTTAACCTTACCGTCAGGTCCAATAATGGCTACTTCACAAATGACTTTGGGTCCAGATATGACATCTATTCTCCGTGGTCTTAATACTCTAACAGTAGGTTTTGCACCTATAGATATTTTAGACATAACCGTTTATTCAGGTAACGAGATTTATAAACTTTATTCTAAAGAATAACCTTTAGGTTATGGATACGCATTAATCTGATATACCAAAGACGTTCCAAACGGAAACGCATAATAACAGGCATACAAATACCCAGTTGAATTATCCAAACTCAAACCTATTACTGAATGTGAACCCAAAGATAAACTACCCACTTCCGTAAAGGGACTAACACTTACCTTCTTCAACGACCCATCATTCATCCCTACAAATATATGTGTTCCACCAGCCAACATACTTTCTATCTTAGTCCCACTCGAAAGTGCTAAAGAAATTCCTTCCAGAAATGGAATCTCAGTAACCGTTATCAAATTATTAGATGAAAATAACCCAATATATAAAGTGCCACTCATAACTACAATACAAGAACAACTATCCTCTCCAGATAATAATGATAATGCTGAACCAGACTCCGTAAAACTACCCAAATTCACTCTCGCTACTTGACCTGAAATTGTCTCAAGACACACATATAGAATACTAGAATTAGCCACCATACCAGTTGCAGTATTCTCACCACTATTCAAAGATAACGTAGAACCAACTTGAGCAAATGGATATGGGTTAATCTTCACTATCTTTGCAGGTGATTGGTCAAATCCAGCATACAAATATCCACCAACACTATCATAAGCAATACAAGCCGCATACCCAAAACCAACATCGCTAAATGTCAAAGTAGAGGTTAATGTGAAAGTGTTTAAATCTATCTTACTAACCATACCATTACTCGCCTGTAAAACAGCGTATAAATCACTACCAACAACACATAATCCAAATATGTAACCTAATAACCCACCACCAATTACAAGCGTATTAGCCACAGTAAACGTAACCAAATCAATCTTAACTATAGCACTTGCATCAGTCCCAACATATAGAAAACCACCCGATACAACACTAGAATAAGGATTACCAACACCCAAATATGATATGTTAAGACTATTTAATATACTCCACGTTTGAGATATAATAGATTTCTCTGAATATTCAAAAATTGACTCATACACATCTATAGCCCATTTATTGGGTGCTGGAATATTTGTTACCTTAACCAATTCAGTTATAGTTTCGGTTGGAATAATACCTGATGTTGGTTCTACATCTGAAAATGGAAGTTCCATAATAGATTCAATTAAATCAAAATTATACGGTGCTTTTACAAAAATGCTAGGAAATTCGGTGATATATTCGGTTATAGGTGGTCTTATGAAAATATCAACCAATTCTTCCAATACTTCTATTAAACCTATATTGTAAGGTAACTGTATGTTAACTGTTGGATACTCAGATATAGTGTCATATATGTGAAGTAATGGTCCTATACGTGGATATTCAGACATACGTTCAATTATGTCATATAAAAAATGCCTACCAACATAAACTACAGGTTCTTCACCAATTTTTTCGGTTAATTTAACCATTAACCGACAACTCCATTAAGAATATTGAAAAAAAGGCTATGTTCCCAAGTCTATCGTATGTGACCCAGGATTTAAACTAATGCTGAGAGGTGTTAAGCCGTGGTCTATACCATCAACGATTACATCACCATTTGGCGGAGTTACCGTTAAAGAAAGCATATACGTCTTTGTTATAATACCAAGTCTTATCATTACCGCAACATCTACATGCTCGGATATGGTTTGGAACTCATTAAACTTTAAGTTTTTCAGATTCACTACAGCCAATTCATAGATATTTTCTTTTATTTTAACCATAAAGTTTCACAACTAGCCAACAACGGGGTTAATTTGGACCACTACATTCTCAGATACAGTTTCAACTATGGGCTTTGTCGTGCCTGGTCTGCCTATTGTCAACTGAGGTGGCGTAATTTGAGGTAATGTTGGCATATTAGGTATCAAAGGAAAGATGTTTGTATGAGGACTTGGTATCATAGCATCTATAATACTACCAACAAGCATACCAAGAATTGGTGCGGCTATAATCTTACCAAGACCGCTTAACATACCTTTAAAACCGCCTTCCTCAAAAAAATTAAACTTTTCTGGGTCAAGTAAACCCTCAGCCGCTTTCCAAGTCGTAGAGATAGTTATTGAAGCCATTATTGACTCTCTAATCTTACCTCTTACACCAACGATAGTGTTAGTCCACCAAGCATTAATACCAGTAGTTACACTACCCCACCAATTCTGAATTGCTCTAGAATAAAATTCTGCTGTATTCACCAAAGCGTTCCAAGCATAAGTAATCAAACCTACCAACTGATTGTAAACGTAATTTAAACCATCCCAAATCCACTTCCCTATTTCTGAAATCTTAGTTCCAATCCAAGTTAATCCATCACCAACCCATTTTGTTGCTTGACTAATCCAAGAACCAAGAGTATCAAAAGATGCTCTTAAATGTTCACCAATAGCAGTAAAAGCATTAACTAAACCATTCTCAATAGATTGACCAAACTTAATAATTGAATCCCATAATGCAGACCCAAAATGAACTAAACCAGCATAAAGACCTTGACCCGTATTTGTTATCGAACCAACAGCTGAAAATATATTGTTAAAAAAAGATTGGATGCCAGATGTAATAGCAGATAAAGCATTTTGTAAAGCCGAGAAATCAACGGACATTTTAGAATAACCTTATACGAATTATCATCTTTCCTGGCACGAACTCTATGGATATTGCTTCTTTTGCTCTGGCATCCAAGTTGGAACCTGGAGCTGATAAGATACTATCTTTTAATTGTTGGGGTGTCAATTCAATAATTATGTCTTTCTGTGACATTTGAGGTTGGAGATTCAGACCGGCAAATGGTGTTCCTTGCATCATACCCGACAGTAAACCTTGAACTCCTTTCTCCATTTTTAACTCACCCATATAGCCAAGTTTGCTACTGTTAATACTGCCGCTAATGGATGCTCTCCAGCCCATCCTATGAATCTCTGCATAGTGTTTAATGCCATTTGGAGTATTTGACGGACTATTGCTACAAGTTGGGTTAATACTGAACCTATAGCCGACCTTGCTTCGCTGGTTGCAGGCTCGGCAACTTCTGCGGTTACTGCCGCCATCTCATATCACAAAGTAGAGTATGGCTAGAACTGATTTATAAAGGTTGATATTCTTACATATAATAATATTTCTGGCGAAAACTTTTACTAAACCAAGTCAAAACTTTTGTCCAAATTATTGTCATTTTACCAAACAAACCGATAAAGAGAAGAATCTCACCGATTACAACCGCTGTCTTAATTATTAAAAGACTTATTGCTTCTATAACCGACACAACCGCAGTTATAATATTACCAAGTATATCAGATAACGATGGTTGTGACATCAACCGTCACATTTAGAATATACTTTATAAGTTTTGGTCCGACTTAGTTTCCGATTCAGGTTTCAACCAACCCGTTATGCTTTTGAATACCTTAGAACCAAGACTCATTAAGGCTACATCTACAGGAATTATGACCATTAATTCACCTATCGTTTCAGCATTAGCCGCTATTGAATTTGATATTTCTCCAATAACAGTTGAGACAGCAGTTATGATATTAGTAACTGCATCAGATAATGACGGTTCAGACGGTGATGGTGTTGGTGGAGATATTAATTCTTGGAATGTCATAGTTACGCTACCGGTAGGAGAACCAACAATACTAGCAGGATTCCACGCAATATAACCAATTGTTACGTGATCGTCTGAACCAGTAAACATAACATTACCGTTAATATCCTTTATAGTATATGTAGAACCATCATAATCAAATTCAAAATAATTATCAGATAAAGATAAAAGATTAATAACTGATAACATTCCACCATCTTGACCTAACCAAATATTAAATATAGTTCCAAGTGTATTATCAAAGAAAATATTAGAACAAAATTCGGTCAAATACGGTGATGGTTGAGGAAATGAATTCTCAAACCATAAATATATACTTATAGCATTACCAACAGAAAAATTCAAATTATGACCATCCATAACCAACTTAAATGGAAAATGTCTAGGTGTGTCATTAAGAAGAACTATTTGACCAAACATATTTGCTATAAGTTCATCTACCGTTTTAGTATCCGTAATGTTAATAGGCACAGTCATTTTACTTCACTACACCAAACTTTTGATTAACCTTTTGGATACTTGTTCTCAAAAGGTTACCGAAAAAAATGTGGTGAGGGTTAGCCATCTTAATGTCCAACCCTACATTCAGAATAGTCCCTTGAACCATCCACCAAGTCCTTTGAATATCTTTTGTCCAAATGCCATTACTGCAACTGCAACGGCACCAACTACTATGATTGTTCCAATCACACTAGCGTTTGCCGCTATGGCGGTAGCAATAGCACCAATGACTCCAGATATTGAGGATATGATGTTGGTCATTACGTCGGATAGTGAAGGTGGTGTTGACATCTTATGCCACTAAGCAAAAGATATTAACTTCCTACTTATTATTAATGCCGACTAAATTATGAGCAAACTACAATTTGACGCACGGTTTACAGCATCGGTCGACCGACTTAAGGCTATGGGTATAAAATTCTATATTGAGCAGGCTGGTGAAGATGAGGCTTGGCTCGTTATAGATATGCCTTCGGTTGTTCGGCTGATAGACTCGAAAATAACGTATCCCAGTCGGGAAACAGCGTTAGATGGTCAAAATATGGTTATCCATTTTTGGCGGCACGGTAAACCTGTAGGCGGGGAAGTGCATAGAGTTGGTTGATGATAAATTCGCAGAAATAACCATGGAAGATGTTGAAACGGCTCTTAGCATATTGGAACATTTCATATCCAAAGCTCAACGTGCAAAGATGATAATGTCTAAGGCAAACTCTATGATGGGACAAAGTATGGGTCAACGTAGCGGCTTTAGTCCTATGAATATGTCTTATGACGACTTCGTAAATTTGGCTGTAGCAGTTGAACAGAAGAAGAAAGGCGGTCAACAAACAGGTCAAGCCGAAGAACCACCAGTCGGTGAACTGACACCTGATGAAATAAAACGGATGAAAGAAACAGTTCAGAAAATGCGGTCTAAAACGGAGACTAAGACGGTATGACACCAACCCCAATATTAACAATACTTCAAGCGGTAGCACCAACCGTAGCACAAAAGATAATGGAAGTTATTGGTGATAAACCCATCAAATCATCCGATGTTCAAACAGTAATTTATGCTATGATGGCAGAACACGACGGTAAGATTGACGAATTAATGGTAAAAATGGATAAAAGATTAGACTTCTTGGAGAAAAATTGTATGACCTGTTCGGAAGGTATGGTAATTCTCCTGCAACGAACAAAACCCTAAACATTTAATGTTTACAAAAACTAAAGTCCCAACCTGACAGGTAAAATACTTATATAATATATATATATACTTTATGTTTTACCTTTTCCCACGTGTGCCTTTTTTCTATTTTCTGTAATTCTTAAATCATTTAATGTTTACAAGAAATAGAAAAAAGAGACTTGTTTTATGACCATAAAAGATAGACCAAGACAGCCCCACCTAATGCCCTGATATATCTTTCACCATCAAACCATACATTATGGTATTGACCATTCTTCCATAAAATACTACCAATACCGTCTATCACTACACCAACACTTATAACCGTAGCAAATACAAGTTTCCAAAACAGCATAACCTTTTACAGCACCAGCCTCAAAAGGTTAATAAAAAAAAGGGAAGGGTGGTCCGACGACCAGTTATCGGACCTATTAACCCATTACTTCGCCAAGAACACCGGTAATGGTATCCAAGATACCCGAATCAGCACCGAGATTGGTGAACTTCGTCTTTACCATATCTGATGTCTCGGTTCCCTTGGATATGACCTTTACAACATATTCGTTGGTGAAAGCCTTATACTTTGCATAGTCAAGCTTCGGAACAGTTGATGGTGCTAGACACCTATCAACTACGGCAAGCCAAGCACGGTGTAGCACACCGAAACCTGATTGCCAATTGGCTTTTTGAGTTTCAATTTGAGTTAATGCCTTCTGTCGGAGTTCCTCTGGCAGATAACCATATCCTGTTCGGATAAGGCTTTGTTTCAGGTCATACTGAGCCTGTCTTGGTTCTTTTACGAAGGTAGATTTTCGTGCCATTTTTCTTCGCTACTCCTTGTTGGAACTGCTTATTTATAAGGTTACTGTCCCCTAGACTGACCTTTATTGGCTTTCTTCTTCAGTTACTTCAGTTTCTACATTATCTTCGGTTACCTTAAGGTTCATAGCAATCAATAATTGGTTGAACTGTTCCAGTAATTCACCGTATGAATCTCGGAAAACGAACTGTCTTATGCTATAGAATTGGGTTTTGAATTGGTCTTTCCATTCTTGGTATTCCTTATTCATCTGAGACATAACGTTTAACATTAGGTTAGGTTACTTTTAAACATTTTTCTTACTAAGTTCATCCAATCTATTCCTATTAACCACCAACATTCTTTGTGCTTCTTCCAACTGTCGTCTGGCTTGAACTTCAATATTGGATTTATGTGTTTCTATGGCTCTATTCAATCTCTTTCTTGATTCC